>Ga0335397_10000592_pt1 | contig 47483 bp, 39 predicted proteins | sample MAT04_FD_205740 | JGI IMG/M metagenome (GOLD analysis project Ga0335397, IMG submission 205740) | Freshwater microbial communities from Lake Fryxell liftoff mats and glacier meltwater in Antarctica - MAT-04 (spades assembly) (version 2) ...
GGGCGTGTTCGTGACGATGCGCTCTTCGCCAACATGGAGCGACTCAGCGCCTTCACCGACGACTACATCGCCACCAACGAGGATGGGTCCATCAACACCACCGACCTCGAAAGTTCGGGTGTGCTCATCGAAGCCGACGTATACATCGTTGCCGCAGCGGAATCCGGTGGTGGGCCGACCGTGGCCTTCCGCTCGGCAAACCTGGCGCTGGTCGTACCCGACGAGACGGTGATTCGATTCGCCGCCGACAGTTTGTCCGGCGTGGTCGACGATAACTTTCGCGACGTCACCCCCGACGGCCATCCGGTGATGGTGGGCGGGATGCCGCAATACAACGATGATGGTGCGGTGGTGGCGGCCTCGATCACGGTGCTGGATGCCCAGGCGAACGAGGACGAGCGTGAGAACTTCCTGGTGGTGCTGTGGTCCGGGGTACTCCTGCTCACCGTGGTGAGTGCCGGACTGGGTTCGTTCATCGCGAAACGCAGCATTGCACCAGCGATGGTGTCGCTCTCCCAACAGGAACGTTTCCTCGCCGATGCCGCCCACGAACTCCGCACACCGCTCGCCGCCTTACGTACCACCATCGAGGCGGGGCAGTTGGTGGGAGCGGATGCCATTGCGGCGCTGGAGCGAGCGGCATCGATTGCGGCCGAAACGAGCGGCACGGTCGACGACCTCTTGCTCCTTGCTCGGATGGACGCCGGCACCGACATGCGTCGCCCCGAGCTGGTCCGACTCGACCTGCTCGTCGACGAAGTGGTGGCGGACTACCCCCAGGTGACGGCGACGTCGGCAGAGGTGGTGGTGTCGGTCGACGTCGCGCTAGTTCGGCGGGCCATTCGAAACTTGGTGGCCAACGCGATGAAACATGGCGGGGGCATCGAGGTTCAGGTGGTCGTGGGTTGGACCGCCGATGGAAACTCGGCCTACATCCAGGTGGTGGATCGCGGACCGGGGATCGACCCGGCCGTCGTTCCGACGTTGTTCGATCGGTTCGTGACGGGGCGTCGGTCGGCGGGGTCCGGGCTGGGGATGGCGATCGTTTCGGAGATCGCCGAGAGCCACGGCGGTTCCGTGCGGGCGGCCAATCGAACCGATGGGCCGGGGGCCGAGTTCGTGCTCACGGTTCCGGTCAACACCAACGTCGGGTGATGGCGAGGAGCGCGATGCTCACCGAGGCCCAGGCGGCGAGCGCGGCCAGAACGAGTTGGGCCGCTGGTGGGATGGGCGGCCCTGATCGCCCGGTGTCCTCAGTCATTGCGGTCGGCTTGTTGGGAACGATCGTCCGGGCGGTTCGGACCGTGCCTACCCGGACTGGGGGTGCTCGGGCCACGAGTGTTTGGGGTACCGGCTGCGCATGTCCTTGCGTACCTCGCTCCAGGAGCCGGTCCAGAACCCGGCCAGGTCGTTGGTCGTCTGAATCGGCCGGCGGGCCGGGGAGAGCAGTTCGACGGTGAGCGCCACCCGGCCGTTTGCGATCACCGGGGTGATGGCCACACCGTAGAAGTCCTGTGCTCGAGCCGAGAGGGTGGGCCGTTCTCGGTCGTAGTCGATCGGCATCGCTCGACCATTCGACAACGTGATGGTGCCGGGGGCGAGCCGGTCGAGGTCGCTGACGAGGTGGTACGGGAGCCGGGAGAGGAGCGCGGCACGCAGGTCGACGAGGGCGAGGTCGGCTATTCCGGTGGCCCGGCGGAGCCAAGGATCGAGCCAAGCGTCGGCCGTGGGGTCGAGGGCGGCATCGCCGACGTCAGGCCACGGATCGCCGAACGTGGAACGAAGAAAGGCCATACGCCGGCGCAGTGCGGTGGTGCTCGAGCGCCAAGGCAAGGGTCGAAGGACTTGGCGTCGCACGTGGGATCGGAGCGCTTCTCCTGCTTCGCCAGGGGCGGGCCGGGCGGGGAATGAGCGAAGCACGAGCGCATCGAGCCGTTCCTCGGTTTGGGCCGTGACGTCGCCAACTGCGTCGTCCCATCGGACCACGGACCGGTGCTCGATCGCCCAATCGAGCACCGCCCGAAGGTGCGTCTCATCGATCGCCGCCGCCGACGAGATCGTAGGGTCGGCGTTCCTGTTGTTTGCCGTGGGTGGCACGCCCCGAGCGTGTCCGCCGGCCCGAAGGTCGGCGACCACGAGAAATGGCTCCCGGGCGAGCGGATCATCGTCGGGAAGTTGCACACCAAAACCGGAACGCAGACGGAAGGCGCCGACTCCCTTGGTACGTTGGGCCACTCGATCGGCGAAGCCGCCGACGAGCAACGGCCCGACAAGGTCGGCGTCGACGGTTCGGGAACGCCAGGGGACGCCGGCCCGTCGTGCCAACTCCTCGGCGCGGCGGGCGACGTGGGCGAGGCGCGGGTGGTGGAGTTGCCGGACGCGCTCGGAGAGATCCACGGTGCCGATGGAGGGGAGTGGGTCTCGATCATCGAGGATCGCCGCCACGGCACAACCCGTCGTAGCGCGTGCGTTGTCGCCGGTGGCCTTGGCGTGCACGATCATCGCCGCCAGTCGTGGGTGCAGAGGAAGATTCACCATCGCCCCGCCTGCAGGGGTGAGCCGTCGGTGGGAGTCGATGGCCCCGAGGTCGGCCAGCAATGTCCACGCCGAGGCCAACACTCCGGCCGAAGGAGCATCGAGCAAGGCCAACTGTTCGATGTCGGTGGTGCCCCACGCCGCGAGTGTGAGCGCGAACGGGGCGAGGTCGGCACCGAGGATTTCGGGCCGGGAAAAGCCTGGTCGGCCGCGATGTTCGGCCTCGCTCCAGAGACGAACCGTTTGGCCCGGGCCGGTTCGTCCGGCCCGCCCGGCGCGCTGATCGGCGGACGCCTTCGATACCGGTTCGGTACGCAACGACGTGAAACCGGTGGCGGGCGAGAACTGGGGTGTCCGGGCCAAGCCGGAGTCGATCACGGTGGTGACGCCTTCCACCGTGAGGCTCGTCTCGGCCAAGTCGGTGGCGAGCACCACCTTTCGCCGGCCGGTGGGGGCTTGGCGAAGGGCGGCGTCTTGTTCGGTGCTGGTGCGCGCGCCGTAGAGCCGGTGGATGTCGACCTTCCATGGGGGGGGAAGTGGCTTGGCGTGGAGGAAACCCGCGACCCGCTCGATCTCGCCGGCGCCAGGGAGAAACACGAGGAGGTCGCCCACTGTTTCTCCCAGCACGCGGCGTATGACCCGTTCGGTCGCTTCCGCGGGCCGCATCCCGATTGGAGGTTCGTCCCAGGCGACGGCCACCGGGTACGTGCGCCCCGTACTCCGCACAACCGGAACGTTGGTTGGTGTAGCCCCGCGGGCGCCGTCGAGGAGCCGCGCCACTCGTCCGGCGTTGATCGTTGCCGACATGGCGAGGACTCGAAGGTCGGGTCGAATGGTGTTTCGGACCTCGAGGGTGAGCGCGAGGGCCAGGTCGGCGTGCATGCTGCGCTCGTGAAGTTCGTCGAACACCACCAGGGCCGTGTCGCCGAGCTCAGGATCGGCGAGCAGCCGACGCGTGAGCAGGCCCTCGGTGACCACTTCGATTCGCGTGGCGGTCGACACCTTGCGTTCGTCGCGCGTGCGGTAGCCCACGGTCTGACCGACCGGTTCCTGGAGGAGGTCGGCCATCCGGCATGCGACGGCGCGTGCGGCGATCCGGCGCGGTTCGAGCATCATGATTCGTCGATCCTGGCTCCAAGCTTCACCGAGGAGGCGGAGCGGAACAATGGTCGACTTGCCAGCCCCCGGTTCGGCGACGAGCACGGCTGCGCCGCCGTCGTTCCGCAGCGCATCGAGCAAGAGGGGCATGCATTCGTCGACCGGAAGCCGCATCGCATCGACTCGGGCGAGGTCGAGGGGCAGAAGCACAGGCGAAGTCTCGTCGCGGTGGGTGGCCGGCGTGCAAACATGCTGCCGTGCTCTCCGGCCGTCGATTCATCGCCTTCGGGCTCAATCACCTCACGGCTCGCGTGGCCACCTCGTTGATGGAGCAGGGAGCACGGGTGGTGGTGATCGGCGACCCCGAAGCCGACGACGACGCTCGGGAATCCGCTGATCAGCTCAACGAGCGGTGCCGCATCGTGGATCCTGGCTTTGATCGGGATCACGCGTTGGTCGACGCCGGGCTTCCCGGTGCGGCCGGGCTCCTGCTTTTGGGTGGTGACGACCTCGAGAACCTTCGCACGGCCGCCGCCGCCCATTCGTTGGCCCCCGACGTGCCGGTGGTGATGCGCACCTTTCAGCCCGAGCTTGTCGACGAGGTCAGCGAGCAGTTCAACATCCGGCGGGCCTATTCGGTGGCCGCGTTGGCTGCCCCTACCTTCGTAGGCGCGGCGTTCGGCGAAGACGTGCTCCAGACCCTCCGCCTCGGCGACGAGGAGGTGCCACTTTGCGTCTTGGAGGTGGCTGCCGTCTCGCCGCTGGTTGGTAAGTCGGCCGAAGAGGTGAAGGAGGCGTTCGAGTGCGCGGTGGTGGCGATCTCGTCGGGCCCCGACCGTTGGAAAGCGGTGACCGACTCGCCCGAGCCGATCCGTGCCGACGACCATGTGCTGGTCGGCGGCCGACAGATCGATGTGCTGCGCCTCGCCATGGTGAACGATCCGAGCGAGGGCGTGTCCGCCGCCGGCGCGAAACGTTCCCCCGTCGGGGAGCGGGCGGGAGCGGCAGCCCAACACACGCGCGCCGCACTGCCTCGGCTCCTCATGGTAGGTGTGGCGCTGTTCGTGGTGTTCTTCGTGGCGAACCTGGTCGTGAACACCACGGCGCTCAAAATGGGCGTGCTCGACGCGTTGCTCGCGGCGTTGGCCACGTCCGTGGGCAATGTTCCGCCGACCGCGGAGCAGTCGTGGGTGAAGCTGTTCCACCTCGGAGCCATGGCCGCCGGCGTCGTGTTGCCGTGGATCGTGCTGTCGTACATCACGGCCTTGGTGTTGGCGGAGCGGCTTGAGTTGCGCATGGCGAAACGGGCGCAGCGGATGGAGAACCACGTGGTGCTGGTGGGCCTCGATCGAGTTGGCTACCGCGTGGCGCAGCTTCTCGCCGAGCTCCAGATCCCCACGGTGGTGATGGAGCGCGAACCGGACTCTGCGTTCCTCGAAGCGATCGCCACCGACTTTCCCGTGTTGCGAGGGGATGGTCGCCTGCCGGAGAACCTGGAGCGGTGCAACATCGCTCGTGCTCGATGTGTGATCGCATGCACCGACGATGACCTGGCCAACCTCGCCACGTGCCGGGAGGCCCGCCGCTTGCAACCCGGCATCCGAACCGTGCTGCGTGCCTTCGACGAAACGGTTGGCGGTCGGCTTGCTGAGGCCTTCGCCATCGACGCGACTCTCAGCTCCACGTCCGTGGCATCACGCGCCTTTGTGGGCGCGGCGATCGACGAATACGCCATGCGCCCGATCGAGATGGGCGGCCTGCAGCTCGCGGCATTCCGGTTCAGCCCGAAGCACACCATCACCCCCGACGGTCTGGCTCGATGGCGCAAGAAAGGCATGCGCGTGCTCGCTCTCGATCACGAGGGTGAGATCATGCCCCCGACCGTTGCCCTACACCGAAGCATCGAGGCCGGCGACGCAGCCATCGTGGTGGGGCCTGCATCGCTCATACGCGAGCTGGCCGAGGCCTACTGATGTCGATGCCGCGTCGTCGTCTGTGGCTGGGGTGATCCCTCCGGCGCGTCGTTCTCACATCCCGCCGTTCTACGTGATGGAGGTGCTGAAGGCCGCTCGGGGGCGAGAGCGTGCTGGGGGCGACGTCATCCATCTCGAAGTGGGGCAACCGGCCACGGGCGCACCCCAATCGGTGCGCGATGCTGCGAAGCGGGCGATCGACGACGACTTACTGCGCTACACCGACGCCGATGGCACCCCCGAACTTCGCCGGGCCATCAGTGATTGGTATCGATCGGCCTACGGCCTGACCGTGGAGCCAGCACGGATCGTGGTCACCACCGGTGCGTCCGGAGCGTGTGTGCTCGCCTTTCTGGCGTCGTTCGACACGGGGGATCGAGTGGCCGTCACCCGTCCGAGTTATCCCTGCTACCGCAACATGCTCACGGCGTTCGGCGTCGAGGTGGTGGATCTACCCGTTGCCGCCGACACGCGGTTCCAGCCCACGGCCTCGATGGTCGAGGCTGCGCATCGAGCGACGCCCGGTGGCCTTCGCGGCTTGGTGGTCGTCAGTCCGTCGAACCCCACGGGTACCATCGTTGCGCCAGAGGAGATGGCGGCGATCGCCGAGCGGTGTCGTGCCCTCGGCATCCGGCTGATCGTCGACGAGATCTACCACGGCATCTCCTACGACGTACCGGCACGATCGGTGTTGGAGGTCGAGCCGGATGCGGTAGTGGTGAACAGCTTCTCGAAGTTCTTCTCCATGACCGGGTGGCGCGTCGGGTGGCTTGTGCTTCCCGAGCAGTTGGTGGCTCCGGTGGAACGTCTGGCGCAGAACCTCACGGTGGCGCCCCCAACGTTGGCGCAGATCGCGGCCGTGGCAGCATTCGACCCGTCATCGCTCGCCGAGCTTCGAGGTCATGTCGATCGCTACACCGTGAATAGGCGCGTGCTGTGTGCGGGGCTCGACGCCGCGGGGTTCACGGGATTCTTGCCTCCCGATGGAGCGTTTTATCTGTGGTGCCCGATCGACCATCTCGTCGAGAAGGGGATCACCCCGTCGGCCACCGAGCTGTGCGCAGAGTGGCTCGAATCGCTCGACGTGGCGGTCACGCCCGGGATCGACTTCGATCCCGTCGACGGTGATCGGGCGATCCGGTTCTCGTTTGCCGGAGCGGAGGCCGATGTGGCCGCAGCCGCCGGCCGGATCCAGCACTGGTGTGCGCGCCGGACCTCTACTTGAACACGATCGAGAATCCGTCGGCCGCGCCGTCGGCGCTCATGCGAGCGCGCCCCCCGACATCGCCACGAAGGGTCTGGTCGAGGAAGCCGACGGCCACCCGCGCAATCGTGGGCACCGCAGGGGCCGTGGTGAAGATCCCTTGGTGATCCCCTCCGTTCACGGTGAGCAGCGCGCTCCCGGACGCCGCCTGACCGAACAGGAACTGGCCGTTGGGATACGGGTTGATGGAATCGTTGGTGCCGTGCACGGCGAGCACCGGTGAGGTGTCAGGTGGGAACCAGCCGTTCTGCCAGCCGGTGACCTTTCCCGACAGGGCCACCACGCCACCCACGCGGTAGTCGAAGCAGCACGTGTTGAGGGCCAGGCCCATCACGGTCATGGCGCCGTCGGATTGGCCTATCGCTCCCACCGGCCCACTCCAGATGCGCCCCGCCAGAGGTCCGGACTGGTTGAACGCCCCCTGGAGTTGGGTGATCAGGAAGGTCAGGTCGGCCGGCTGGTTGAACGTGTCCTGCTCGTTGACGGCGCCGTTGGCCCGGCTCGTGAGGGGATGGTCGGCGGCGGCCACCACGTAGCCCGCGGCGGCGACGTCGAGGAGCAGTGGCGCATAGTCCGCGGCCGCGGCGGCCCAGCCGTGTACGAAGACCACGAGGGGGAACCTTCCCGCCGCGGCGGGCAGGTTGCCCCCTCGCTCGGCGGGATCTCCGTCGGCGGGGTACCAGATGGTGGTTCGGAGGGTGCGCACGGGATTCGAGCCGGCAGGCCGGCCGGAATCGGTGAAGGTGGTCTGCATGTTGCCGACCGCGAAAGGACGGTTCACCGCACCAAGTGGTGGCGGAACCGTGGTGGCGGGTCGGCGCGGAAGCGTGGTTGTGCTGGTCTCGATGCGAAGCCCGGGACCCTCGTTACCGGTGCCACCAATGGGTCCGCCGCTGATCACCAGCGTGCCCCCGGTTTCGAGCGATGGGGCCACCGCTGCGCTCGTGGGAACGCCGGTGGCGGGTGTGGTGGTCCCCCCGGTGGCCGGGGTGGTGGCCAGGGACCCGGTTCCAGCCGTGGTCGGAGAAACCGTGGCATCGGGCAGGTTCGCACCGGTGCACGCGACGCCGAGACCCACGACCATTGCGACCGCCGTGGCGAGAAGCGCCCGTCGGGCCCGACCTTGCCGGCACACACGGTGGCCGGGGGCAGAGGTTTGGGTCCGACAAGACATGACGGGGTGAGGCTACCGATCGGCTCGGGCCGCCAGACCTCACCCCGGGTGAGTGCACCGATATCGTGCGGCGTCACGCGCGTCGCGAGCTTCGTCCCCGTTGACAGATCGGCTCGTTCTCGATGCCGCTTGTGACCTGAGTCTGGACGTGGTCGCCCCCGCTCGCGCCGTGGCGCAGGTGTGGACGGGAACACCCAACCAGGCTCGGCTGGCGCAGGCCCTCAGGCACCTGCGACTCGGCGAGTTCGATCGCATCGCTCGCCGAGTTGGTGAACTCCCGAGAGGCGCTCACCTCGGACCCGATCGATGCTTCCGTTGTACGCAGGGCTGTGGGCGCGACCTCGATCATCGTCACGAGTGGCCTGCCCCGATATCAGGTGGCTCGTACGGGCGCGACCTCCATCCGACGCCTCGCGGATCTCCGTCGTGCGCACGTGATCGTCAGCCCACTGCGTACGTGATCGTCACCTCACCGGCAGCGGCGGGGCCGGAGAAAACCTCACCGGGAGCGTCTCGGGGCCGGAGATGAAGTTGGCCGGACGCATCTCGGGACCGGACGCACCGTCGGGCAAGGCGAGCGTGAGGTCCGGCAGGCGCTCGAGGAGGCGCTCGATCATGATCCGGATCTCCAGGCGGGCCAGGCTGTTGCCCAGGCAGAAGTGCGAGCCGAAGCCGAAGGCCACGTGGTCGTTGGGGGTACGACGGATGTCGAACTGATGCGGGTTCGTGAACACGGCCTCGTCCCGGTTGGCTGAGGCGTACAGAAGCAGCAGTTCGTCGCCCTCGTGGAGTTGTTGCCCGCGCAGTTCGGTGTCGCGGGTGACGGTCCTGGCCATGTTCTTGATCGGCGACACCCACCGCAGCATCTCCTCCACCGCTCCGGGAAGGAGGGATGTATCGCCGGCCAGGTCGGCCCGCTGGTCGGGGTGACGAAGGAGTTGGAACATCCCTTCACTCACCACGTGCCGTGTGGTCTCGTCGCCACCCACGAGGATCAGCAGCGATTCATGGACCAACTCATCGTCGCTGAACCGGTCGCCGTCGACCTCGGCGTGCACAAGGATGCTCATGAGGTCGTCGACCGGCGCATTTCGGCGGTCGGCAATCACCTCGTGGGCGTAGGCCGTGTAAGCGCCATAGGCGTTGGCGGCGTCGATCATCATCTCGTCGGTCGCGGTGAGGCTTTGGCCTTTCACCATCTCGTCGCTCCACCGCAACAGGTCGGCCCGGTGTTCTGGCCGCACGCCGAGGGCGTCGCCGATCATGATCATCGGAAGTGGCGCCGCGATGTCGGCCACGAGGTCGCACTCCCCGCGTTCGCAGACGGCGTCGATGATCTCGTCGCAGACTGATCGGATGGCCGGCTCCTGCTCCCGCACCCGTTTCGGCGTGAAGCCCCGGTTCACCAGCTTGCGCCGGTTCCAATGCTCCGGGTCGTCCATGTCGATCATCATCGGCAGCGCGGGATAACCCGGCCGGATTCCCCCGGCGTTGCTGAAGGTCGACGGGTCTTTGGAGACGGCCCGAACATCGTCGTAACGGGTGATCCCCCACACGTTGCCGAGCTCATCCCAGTACACGGGAGCGTTTTTTCGCATCCACGCGTAGTGGGGTTCGGGCTCGCGGGCGTAGAACGCGCCGTCGGTGAGCCGGAGAGCTTCGTTGACGGGATGGTCGCCTCTGCTGGTGCTGCTCATCAGTTTCTCCCCCTCGATCGCCGTCGCGTTCTGCGCCATGATGCCCCGAATCTGACGGAGTGTCATATTTCGCTACCTCCGTCGGGCGGGGAGGGCGAAGGGTGAGCGGATCGACTGACGCGGGTAGCGTGCTGGCGCACCGTCGCACCGCGGCGACGGGTCTGTCGAAGGGGAGCCGTGGAACCACAACGCAGCCTCACCGAACGCGCCGCCTCCTCTTCGTGGGTGGCGGCAGAGCCTGGCCTGGCCGAGGCCGTGGCACGGTGGGAATCCGACAATGGGACGAGGAGGCTCGCCCTGCACGACGCCGCCCGAGAGGCCTCCCGTCCGGGTCCGGTCGGCCCGGCCCGGTTGGGGCGTCACGCGGTGGCGCTCGGCGTGTCGCGCACCGTGCGCACCATCACCCGGCTCCCGGGCACGGTGGCCGATCTCATCGGCGGCGGAGATCCCAAGGTTGCGGCACGAGACATGGCCATCGAAGGTTTCGTGGACCAACTCGCCCTCGGCGGTCCGGCCTCGGCGGAGGTGGCGCGCATCATTGAAGGCAGCGGCACGCTGTTCCCGGAGATGTTGCGCGACGAGTTGGCCGGCCGGTCCATCACCCCGGCCAGCCTCATGCCCACCACCGCTCGCAGCATCGTCCGGCGTTCGGTCGGGGCGATCGAAGGGCTCGAGTCGGCGCCGTTCACCTCGGGCCCCGTGAGCGAGGTGCGCCACGCCAAGCTCCCCGATGGGCGTGAGATCGACGTACGCATTCGTCGTCCCGGTGTGGCGAGCGATCTCGGGCACGACCTGCGCATGATGGCCACGCTCGCCGCGGCTGGCCAGCGCTTGGCTCCCGATGCCGGCGGGATGGGCATGGGCCCGATGGGGTTCGTGGAGCTCATCGGTCGGATGGCGCTCGAAGCGGTCGACCTGCGATTCGAGGCGCTCGACCTCGTGGAGTTGGCGATGATCGTGGAGGATCTCGGCCTCCATGGTTTGGCTGTCGCTCGCCCCATTCCCGACTACGCCAGCGAACGAGTCCTTGCCACCGCCCGGGTGCCCGGCGTGCCGCTGGATCAGTTCCGTGGAGAACTCGCCGATCCCGTCAGCGCGATCACCGCCGTCACCGCGATCACCCTGGAAGCAGCGTTGGTCTACGGCACCTTTTGGGCCGATCCGTCGGTGGGGCATCTCTCCGTCGACGCCGAGGGCGGGCTTACCCTCAACCGGGCGGGTGTGGTGGGTCACCTTTCGCCACAGTTGCGCACGGCCGGGATCATGTTCCTCAAGTCGTTGTTCTCCGGCGATGCCGCCGGCCAAGTGGAGGCCATGCGGATTGCCGGTGCCGTGCCCCCCGGGCTTGATGTGGATGCTCTGATCGAGGAGCTGTCTTCCGCCAAGGCGCTGGAGTTCAGCGCCATCATGATGGGCGGGGAGTCCGGGCTTTTGGGCGCCGTGAACGAGGCCGTGCGGTTGATGCTGAAGCACAACCTGGCGCCGCCGGTGGAGGTGGTGCTCTTGCTGCGCACGGTGTTTGCTGTGGGGCTGCTCTCTGATCGGCTCGTTCCTGACGGTGGGGGCTTCTTGGTTGCGCTCATGGGTCTCGTGCCGAAACTGCCCACGTTGCTGGCGTCGTTGTCGGACGAGGGCTGATCCGTATGGCTGTGGAACCCGTCTCGATCTTCACGCCGGTGGCGTCGGCGGCCCACGTGCTCGAAGCCATGCGGGCGATCGAGCCACAGCTCATCGTCGACATCGAGCCGGCGCGTGGGGAGTGGCGGTCGGCCACCTTCCCGCTCGCCCCAGAGGATGCCGACATCGATGGCGACGGCGCGCTCGATCGTTGGCCCCTGCGGTTCAACCACGCGCCCGACTACTACGACGGCGAAGACTGGGCTCGTCAGCTCGCCGGACTGCGGGCCTATTTCGGTCCGCTGCCCGTACACGAGCGAACGGAGTCCACGTTTTCCGTGTTGGCGCGAATGCAGTCGGCCTACGCGACCGCGCTGTCGTGCCGGCTCGACCTCGAACTGTCGGCCCAAGACGATCCCCGGTTGAGCGTGCTCTACACGCTGGCGGCCGATCTCGACGCCTTGATCTTCACGCCGTCGGGCTTGCGAGACGCCAGCGGACGGTTGTTGGTGGGTGAATCTGGTCCGCATCCCGACGCCGTCGTACCCCCACTTCGGATCGAGCCGGTGGTTCTCGTCGCCGGTCCTACCGACGGGCCCGAAACGGGCGAGGACGCCGCCCGTAACGTCGAGGAGGAAACGTTGGCGTCGGTAGAACGCCTCGCCGCCCAAGCGCTGGCATTGGCGACCGCCGAGCAGCCGGCGGTCGTGTTGGCCGATCCGGAGCCGGTTGTGGACGCCGCACCTACGCCACCGATGCCCGTGCCACCGCCTGTGGAGGTCGACCTCCGCATGTCTGGTCCGTCGCCTCGTCGGGTGGCCCTTCGTGCCTTGGCATTGGCGGCGGTGTGTAGCAGAGCGTTCCTTGAGCAGGACGATCCGGAAGAGGTCGACCAGGAGGGGGAGCGGTCGCGGATTGAGCGCTGGGCGATCGAGGTGCACGGCCTCGACGACGAGCTCGAGCCCGACGAATGGCAGCTTCTCCAGGCGGGCGTCGAGATGATCGACGCTCGACGCGCCGTTGATGCCGCCTGGCGAATCGAAGGGCTCGCGGTGCTGGTTTGGGCGCTCGGGATCACGGATCTACCGGACTACGACGCCCTCGCCGATACCGATCTGCTGAACGAGGCCATCGGTTTCCTCGATGTGGCGCGGGCCAATGAGGTGGTGGCCAACGCCACGCTTCGGGCCGACGACCGAATCCGAGTTGTGCACGATCAGACCAAAGCCGTCCACTGGCGACTCCGCGAGTTTCGTCTTCAACCGGGTCCGATCGACTTCCTCACCCACTGTGCCGATTCGTTGCTCGGCAGTCTCGACAGCTCGCTCTGTCGATTCGTCGACGACGATTTGGCGATTCGCAGTGATGGTGAGGACCTTGCCATCTCGGTGGCCGACGAAGACACGGTCGATCAGGTGATCAGCGTGGCCGACGAACGTTTCCTCGCCGCTCGTTGGCTCATGGTGGGAGGCACCTTCGCCACCACCTCCGTCAACTCCTGACAGAGCCGCAGGTCAGGTGTCGAACTCGCGTAGGCCCTTGGACGGGATCGAGAACAACGCGACGACGAGGACGGCGGCGCCCACGATCTGGAACGTGCGCTCGATGCCCACGGCTTCGACCAGCGGACCGACGAGGATGAAGCCCATGGGGCCGGCGGCGTAGCCCGCGCTGTTCATGAGGGTGGTGGCACGACCGCGGGCATGGATCGGTGTTCGAGTCTGCACGGCGAGGTTCACGAGCGGATTGATCGGGCCATAGGCGATGCCTACGAACAGCGCCATTGCCAGGAGCACCGGATAGGAGGGCAGGAACGACATGGCCGCCAACCCGATGCCGGCGAGCACGGTGGACCCTACGAAACACCGTCGGCGGGGAAGGCGGTGGCCCACCGTGGCGTAGAGGAGGGCACCGGCGATCCCGCCGGCACTGAACGCCGTGATGACGAAGCCCATGCGTTCGGGCCGGCCTTGGTTCTCGAAGTAGACCGGGAACAGCACGGCCTCGATCGGTAGGTACGCCGCGAGCAGTCCGGCGCTCAGGAGGAGCACCGATCGCAACAGACGGCCATGCCAAACGATCCGAAGCCCTTCCTTTGTCTCGGCCCAGAGTTGGTGCCGCAGCGGTGAGGCGGCGGACTTGGTCAAGGTCGGGGAGGCGCGTGTCGGGCCTCCGTGCCCTTCGAGGCCGGCGAAGTGCAGCCGCCATATCAGCAGCGATGAGATGCCGAAACCCACGCCGGCGACCCCCATCGCCGCGGCGGCGCCAATGGTGCCGATGAGGATGCCGCCGAGCCCCGGCCCCACCACGAACGCCACGCCCCACACCGCCTCGTGGATACCGTTCACGCGCTCGAGCGGGGATGCGGCTGCCGCCGCCACATCGGGAAGCATCGCCTCACGAGCGCTGAATCCAGCGGGATCGAAAATCGCACCGAGCACCGCGAACGCGACGAGCGATGCCACACTCAGTCCGAAGAAATGGTTGACGACGGGGATCGCGGCCACGGAGACACCGGAGAGCACGTCGCTCACGATGGCGGAGCGGCGGCGACCGATCCGGTCGATGATGCTTCCGGCGACGAGCGACGAAAGCAGGAGGGGTAGTGCGGTGGCTGATGCCACGATGCCGGCGCCGGTGGCACTGCCGGTTTGTTCGAGTGCGAGCCACGGGAACACCACCGCGACCATGCCGTTCCCGGTTCCCGATGCCAGGGTGGCCGCTTCGAGGAGGAGCAGCGGCCCTCGCGGTGGGTGCTCGTCGACCATGGCTCGGCGCTACGCCGAAGGCGGACCACTGGTGCACGCGTTCCTCCACCCGAATCTGACGAGGCGTCAGGTGGGTGTCTAGGCTGCCCGGGCGGCCGAAGCGAGGCCCGAACCTCCCGAGGAGCGTCCCATGACCGAACCCGCAGTGATGATCGACCGTGCCGAACACATCGTCACGGTCACCCTGAACCGGCCCGAAAAACGCAACGCCTTCAACGCCGAGATGTTGTGCCTGCTCGCCGATGCGTGGGACATGATCGATGCCGACCCCGACGTGCGCGTTGCCGTACTCACCGGGGCCGGTGGCCACTTCTCCGCCGGAGCGGATCTCGATCGTCTGGTCGGCGCGTTGTTGAGTGGCAAGCCCACCGAGAACGTGTACGAAGAGCGGATCAAGGCCGACTTTGGACTCATCTTCAAGGGTTTTCTCAAGGAGTACCGCACGAAGAAGCCGCTGATCGCCGCGATCGAGGGCTATTGCTACGCCGGCGGTACGGAGATCCTCCAGGCCACCGATCTACGGGTGGCCGGCAAGAGTGCGGAGATCGCCATCAGTGAAGTGCGACGCGGACTGTTCCCGATGAGCGCATCGACGATCCGGCTTCCCCGTCAGATCGGCTACGCCAACGCCATGGAACTGCTGTTGGTGGGCGACCCCATCACGCCGAAACAGGCCAAGAAGTGGGGACTGATCAACCACGTCACGAAGGATGGCGCGGCGCTCGACAAGGCACTCGAGTTGGCGGCGAAGATCGCCGCCAACGGCCCGCTCGCCGTGCAGGGGATCAAGGCCGCGGTGTTGGCCGCCGACGGCGTGTCGGAGACGGAAGCGTTCGCCAAGGAGATGGAGATCGGCATGGTGGTGATGGCCAGTGACGACGCCAAGGAGGGTCCGAAGGCGTTCCTCGAGAAGCGGCCCGCCGTCTTCACCGGCCGCTGACCCTGCCCAAAGCCCGCCGCCCAAAGCCCGCCGCCCAAAGCCCGCCGAAACGCCGAACTGGTCACACTTTTCGTCGTTGGAACGACAAAAAGTGTGACCAGTTCGGCAACTACTGCGGTACCCAACGGGTGTGGTAGCCGGTGGGCACGCGTTGGGGGATGGGGAGGCGCGCCATCGGCCCATCACCAACGCTGCGAGCGTCGAACACCCACAGCTCGGAGTTGCCGGTGGCCAGCTCGGCACCGTAGGTGAGGACGTAGCCGTCGTCCTCTGCCGTGGCACCGTCGGCGGGTGCGAAACAGGTCTCGCCGCCGAACCAACCGGCCGGGTAGGTGAAACGATCGAGATGGGTTCCCGTGCGCACGTCGTACTTGATCATCCCCTCGAACTGGAGGGTGGGGATCTCGGGTGCCACGACGGGTGCGTAGGCGAATCGGGCGCCGTCGGGCGCCGTGAGCGCGTGATCGTTGATGCGAGGGAACTCGGTCATGGTGTCGTCGAGCTGTCGCTCGCAGGCGACGCCGGTGGCGAGGTCGAGCCGCCATTCCCACAGGTAGGGCTCGAGCCGCAGGTTGGCGATCCGGGGAGCCGGCGGTAGCCCGTCGCCTTCAGCCCCGAACGGCTCGTCGATCCGGCATCCAACCAGCACCACCTCGGTGCCCTCCTCCCATGCCGCGATCGTGTGGTAACAGAAGAACGGCTCCACCTCGAACCAGCGGACATCGGCGTTTCCCCCTCGTCGGGGGATCACACCGATGCGGGACGGTACGTCACGAAAGAAACGCAGGCGCACCTTCGCTCGGGCGAGCGCGTCGGGGTCCCACATCATCGACATGTCGAACAGCAGGGAGTAGTTCGGCGTGATGGCGATGTCGTGTTGGAGACGGGGGCCGTCCAGTTCGATGTCGACGAGATGGTCGACTCGCCCGTCGTCCCCCGCAACCCCGTAGCGAAGGTACGGGGGAAGGGGGGAGTAGTCGATGAAACAGAGGTCGCCGGTGGCTGTATCACTTTTGGCATGGGCGGCGATGTTCGAGCGGAGCGACCCGCGAAAGTCGTGAACGCCAACGGTGTCGAGCGACGGCAAGTCGATCTGATGGGCCTTGCCCGAAAGCCACCAGAGGGCGAGCAGTCGACCGTCGTGCACGACGAGGTCCGTGTTGCCGGTGTCTTTGTAGGGGCCACTGGGCCGATGGAAGTCCGGTGGCTCGAGGATGCCGCCGGCGAGGCAGCGTTGCGGTTCGTCTTCGGCGACGAACGACTCGGTGCGGACCCAACGGTTGCGATACCGAGGTGGTGTCGCCCCGCCGTCGAACGCCGTGGCATGGAGCATACCGTCGCCATCGAACCAGTGGTAGCGACCCTTCGGGGTGAATCGGGGATTGCTCCCGGTTCGCACGAAGGTCCCGGTGAGATCGGCCGGGAGCTCCCCGATGACCGATAGCTCGGTGTCGATCTCCGTGAGGACGGGTGCGTAGGAACCGGTGAGGTAGGGGTCGTCCGACGCTGGAGCAATGGTCGGCAAGCCGATTTCGGTGAGGGTCATGGCAACACTCCTTGGAGTGGGGAGGTCAGTACGTTCCGAGCGGTCGGTTCGTGAACTTGGTAACTGGCGGGCATCCGCCTTCACCGCCGAGGTTCGCGGGATCGTTGAGGAACGACACAGCGATGCCTTCGGCGCACGGGCCGGTGAAGTAGGCACCATGGCCGGCGCCTTCGATCTCGACGTACCGAGACTTGGGGAGGGCGGCCTTGGCCTTCTGACTCCAAGATGGCGGAGTGATGGGGTCGAACGAGCCCGCAAACACCAACGTGGGGATATCCACCGTGGGAAGGTTCACCTCCGAGGGGGGGATGTTCCAGCGTTTGCACACCTCGAAGCTCTGCAACTGATCGAGCACAAACGCGTTGCGGATTCGGACGTCGATCGGCGGCACGATGGCCTCCATCGCTATCTGATCCGACGGGGCCCCGAGTTCGGCGCACGTGACCGTGAAGTAGAAACCGTCGGCGAAGGTGGGGCGACCATCGTCACGTCCACCACCTCCCGGGAAGTAGTCGATGAGGGCGTCGATCGGATCGCCTTTCGCTGCGGCCGTGATGAGATAGGGAAGCAGTTGGATGGCCTTCGAGTCGTACAGCACGGTGAACAGGAAGCTGGCGTAGGCGGCGCCATCGAACTGCCGGTGTTTGGCTTCGCGTGCCTTGAATGGGTTGTTGTCTCGGAGGGGGTATTTGTCGAGTTTCTCGATCGCGGTGGCCAGCGATCCTTCGAGGTCGGGGTTGGCGCCGGCACACGTGGCGTCGGCGGCACAGGCATCGAACACGGCCTTGAACGACCGGACGGCGTTGGCCGGAATCTCTTTGAAGAACTCCACGCCCGCAGGGAAGTTGCTGTCGATGATGGCGCTGCGGATCCCCGCGGGGCTGTCGTTCATCATCTGGAGGGCGAGGCGGGTGCCGTACGACACGCCGAACAGGTTCCATTCGGTGAGCTTCAATGCTGCCCGCAGATCGGCGAAATCGGCGGCGTTGGAGCGGGTGTTGTAGGCCTTGAAGTTGAACTCGTCTTCTGCCAGCCGGTCGTGACACTTGGCGAGCGTTTCGACCTGCGTTTCCGTGCTGCCGGCCCGCTGCTCCTCATAGGTGCACGACACCGTGGGTTCGGAGTACCCCGTGCCGCGCTGGTCCATCATGATCACGTCTCGCTCGGCGAGCAGCGGCTTGAACTCGCGCACCCAACTCTCCACCCGAGCCAACGCGGAGCCGCCGGGGCCTCCCTCGAGGTACACGATCGGATCGGGTTTGGGTGTCGGGTTCGCCGACTTCAGCACGACCACCTGAAGTTTGATCTTCTTGCCGTTGGGCTTGGCACGGTCCTCGGGGACCGAGAGCGTGCCGCAGTCGTAGTTCTGCGTCCGGTTCGGATTCGTGGGATCGATCTTCGGCAACCCCTCCACCTTGCAGGGCTTCTGGGGGGCGTAGACGGCGTTGGTTCCCGGGGCCGCCGTAGTGGTGGGCGCACTGGTGCCGCCGGTTTGGGCGCCGTCGAACGTTGGGGTCGGTGTATTGGCGTAGGGCTCCTGCTTTTTCGAACAGGCGCCGGCAGCGCTGAGGCCGAGGGCGACCAGGATGGCGACGGGCCGGGACGAGCGGCCCCGGCGCCTGGTTTGTACCGCGAGAGACATGACGTCAGCATGCCACGGCGGTGGCTACCGGTCTGGTGCAGTGTGCAAAGACCGGTGGATCTTCGTCGAGCCGCACGCGTGATACGCCCAAGACCAACTCGGCGTCAGCCCAGGACCAGCTCCGCGATTTCCCGCACCTTGTGGGCCGAGCCGGGCGAGTACACCAGCAGGGTGGACACGGGGCTGTCGTCCCAGGCGGCAAGACGCTCTTTGATGCGCTCCTTCGGACCGACGAGCGAGATGGCGTCGGCGAACTCCTCGGGGACGAGTTTGATGGCGTCGTCGCGGCGGCCCTCGAAGAAGGCGTCCTGGATCGCCAGGGCCTCCTCCTCGAAGCCGAAACGGCCCATCAACTTGGTGTGGTAGTTCTGGCCCTTGGCGCCCATGCCGCCGATGTAGAACGCCAGCATCATCTTCACTGCGGCGAGGCCATCCTCCACCGAGTCGGTGATGTTGATGATGGCGCCGGCCACGACGTCGAAGTCGGGTCCGGCCTTGCTGAGGGGTTCGGTGTACACGTCCTGGTGGAACGGCGAGTAGTAGAGCGGCAGCCAGCCGTCGGCGATCTCGGCGGTCTGGGCCACGTTCTTCGGGCCTTCGGCGCCGAGGTAGATCGGCAGGTTGCGGCGCAGCGGGTGGGTGATCGATTTGAGGGGTTTGCCCAAGCCGGTGGACCCCGGACCGTTGTAGGGGTGCTGGTAGAACTCGCCCTGGAAATCGAGCGGCTCTTCTCGGGCGATGACCCGTCGCACGATCTCGACGTATTCGCGGGTGCGAGCCAGCGGTTTGTCGGACGGTCGGCCGTACCAGCCTTCCACCACCTGCGGCCCGCTCACGCCGAGCCCGAGCTGGAACCGACCGTTGGAGATGTGGTCGAGCGTGATCGCCGCCATGGCCGTGGCGGTGGGCGTGCGAGCAGAGAGCTGCGCCACGGAGGTGCCGAGCTTGATGGTGGACGTTTGGCCGGCGATCCAGCCGAGTGGCGTGAAGGCGTCGGAACCCCACGCCTCCGCGGTCCACACCGAATCGAACCCGCTGGCCTCGGCGGCCTGGGTGATTTCGATCACGTCCGGCGGAGGCAATTGCCCCCAGTAACCCCACATCAATCCGAGTTTCATGGCGGCACCGTAGCCGCGAGCTGACGCCCCGTCAGAAACCAACGACATGCCCCACTGGTCCGATGCACACGCGGGCGTGCGGACGAGGGTGGCTCCCAGCATGGGGCATGTCCGACCACGATGACGGTCGCGTTGGTCATGAGCGAACGCCGCCTGTCCCGTTTCCCCTGCGGCTTCCTGAGGTCACGGCGGAGCAAACTGGCTGGTGATGGATCCTTCACCCGTACCGAAACGTGAGCGAACCGATGACTTCGTGTACCTGACCACCACCGGTCGGCGCAGCGGGCGGCCGCACGAGATCGAGATCTGGTACGCCGAATCGCTCGACGGGCGCAGCTTGTACCTCCTCGCCGGTGGCGGTACCCGTTCGGATTGGGTGGCGAACCTCGTTGCCGAGCCGCGATGTTCGCTGCGCCGGATGGGGGTCACGTTTGGGGCGAACGCGCGCATGGTCGGGGTCTCGGCCGGCCCTGGCCCTGGCCTTCTCTCCGGTGAGGCGATCGGCGCAGAAGAGGAGCGGTTCGCCCGGGAGGCCGTTTTCGCCAAGTACGAACTGCGGAACCCCGGGCTGGCGTCCTGGCGCGACTCGGCCCTCCCGGTCGCGATCGACCTCGCCGCACGGGAATCGAGTGCGCCCGAGGCACAACGCCGGGAGGCTGATCAGGCGTAGCGGCGGAGCACCTCGACAACTCGCTCGCCGAAGCCCGCGCCGAAGAGGACTGCGTGCACGAGAAGCGGCGGGAGTTGATAGAGCGCCACCCGCTCGGCATGCCCGTCGGCGAGGGGTGACGCCTCGGCGTAGGCGTCGAACACCCGCGCCGAGAAGCCCCCGAAGAGGCGCATCATCGCCAGGTCGATTTCCCGGTGGCCGCCGTAGACGGCGGGGTCGATGACAACCGGGTTGCCGCTGGCATCCGTGATGGCGTTGCCGGCCCAGAGGTCTCCGTGGAGAAGCGCCGGGGCTTCTGGTGGACCGCACAGTGCAGGCAGTCGGTGGATCACGCGGTCGAGGGTGATTCGACCGGCCGGATCGACTGCGCCGGCAGCTACGGCGGCGGTGAACAGCGGGATCAAGCGACGCACAGCGAAGAACTCGGGCCACGTAGGAACGGGGGTGTTGAGCTGCTGAACCGAGCCGACCCAGTTGTGGTGGTCGAGCCCGAAGTTCGGGAACGGAGCCGTGTGGAGTGCGGCGAGGGAGCGACCGAGTGTTTCGTCGTGGTCGACGGCGGGCGGGGCGGAGTGGATCCACGCCAGAACAAGAAACGCGGGCGACTCATCCGACCAGGCGATCACCTCGGGTACCGGCACGACGCCCGTCGATCCGAGCAACTCGAGCCCTCGGTGTTCGGCCTCGAACATCCCGGCCCTGACGTCGTCAACCGTGCCGCTGGCAACGTCGACCGATGACTTGGAGTGGCGGACGTGCTTCACGAAGAGGATTCGCCCGTCGTCGAGCTGCACCCGGTACGCGCTGGCCGTGTCGCCACCGGAGACCCATGTGAGTTGCAAACTGCCCACGTCGAAGCGTTGACCCAGGGCGTTCGCCAGCTCGAGCAACTCGGTCACTTCGATCCGGGCGGCGGCAGCGCCCTCATTCCGTTGTGAGGTGGTGGCTGGTGACGACGTGTGCCAGCAGTCCCGCACAAGAGCGCTCCACCATCGTGAACACGTCGGCGAACCCATCGGCGCCGCCGTAATACGGGTCGGGTACGTCGAGATCGTGGGGGCCGGTGGAGCGTGGATCCCACTCCCGTAGGCGATGCACCTTGGCCCGCTGATCGGGGGTGCTGGCGAGGTCGAGCAGATCGCTCTGGTTGGCCTCGTCCATCGCCAGCACGTAGTCGAAAAGTTCGAAGTCGCCCCGCCGGAACTGCCGGCCACGGCTCACCATGGCCACGCCGTGGCGCTGGGCTTCGGCCGTGGCCCGGCGGTCGGGTTGATCGCCGATGTGGTAGGCGGCCGTGCCGGCGGAGTCGATGTCGATCTGCGCGGCGAGCCGGGCGGCGGCAACCTGGTGGGCGAAGATCGCCTCGGCGGTGGGCGACCGGCAGATGTTGCCGAGGCACACGAAACACACGCGGACGCGGTGGGACATGGGTTCAGCTTCTCCCGGTGAGGCGATCGCGCCAGGTGCGCCGGGCGACGCCGTCGAGGTTGCCCCGCTCGACGGCGAGGAGACGTTCGGCGCGCAGGGCCTCGGCCTCGGCGTCGGGTTCGAGAAGCGGTGCGAGGTCGGTGACTGGTTGGTCGAGGGCCCAGGCCAACAAGAGGTCGGCCAACGCCGGGTTGCGAGCGAGCACCGGGCCATGGAGGTAGGTGCCGACCACGGTGCCTGGCCCGCCACCTCCCGCCGCCTCCGATCCAGACGGACCCGAGACCACGCCTTCCGAACCGTCGCCGTTGCCGACACCAGCGCGAACTCGGCCGAGGGTACGGGCGGTGGGCCCGAGGCGGGTGCGGCCCCCGTGATTCTCGAACCCCGTGAGCGGTGGCAGGTGGAACGCAGGGTCGACATCCACGAGCAATTCTCCCACGGCACGGGGTTCGGTGGTCTTGACGGTGACGCAATCGAGCAACCCGAGACCGTCGCGAGCTCCACCCTCGCTATCGGGGAACGACGTGCCGGCGATCTGCATGCCGGCGCAGACAGCGAGCACAACGGCGCCTCGACCGATCGCTCGGTGCACCGGCCCATCCGTGCCGAGGGCACGCGCTGCCTCGATCTGGGGCGCATCCTCGCCACCGCCGAGGAGGTAGAGGTGCCCGTCTTCCGGCACCGGTTCACCCGAGTGGATGTCGATGAGTTCGCTGGCGATGCCGCGCCACTGGAGCCGGCGATGCAGCACGAGCCCGTTGCCGCCGTCGCCATAGGTGCCGAGAAGATCGGGGAAGAGCACCACGATGCGTACGGGGTCGTTACTCACGGCCCACCTCGTCGAGGTAGTCCTGAAAGGCCGTGTAGTTGGCGATGAGATCGACCCGTCCCTCGGGGGCGTGGTTGGCGGCCATGGTGGCGGCATCGGGAAGGGTGTCGGCCACGTCGTGGTCGATGCCGGCATAACGAAGCCGGACGGCGAGATCATGTCGGCGTTCGCCGGTGGCCACGACGAACCGGCCCGCCAGCCGTTCGTAGGGCACGTCCCACAACCATGACGGATCACGACCATCGGCAATCCGAGCGTTGATGGCGGCGATCAGCGGCGTTGGCGGTGGACCCACCATGTCGATCGCTTCCTGCCATCCGGCGGGATTCTTGGCCAGAAGCATGCGCACGTCGGCCCCGCCGATCGCGGCGGTTCGGTATCGGCCGGCCACGGATCGAAGGCCACCGAGGGCGGCCGCAACCTCGGTCGGGCGAAGGCCGAGATCGGCGCTGGCCGCCACGACCATCGCGGCGTTGGCGGCGTTGGCACGTCCCGGAAGGGAGAGGTTGAGGGCGATGGGCTCACCGTGGGTCGGATCAACAGAAAAGGTGCCGCGATGCTCACGCAACGACCATGCGGGCTCAGGTCTTCGGAACTCGCACGATCCGCAGGCCCACGACCGACCGTCGTTGGAGAACTCGATGCGACCCGCGCACGACGGGCAGCCGGCGGCGTCGAGCGTCCACCACGCGCCCGTGCCGACCCAGATCACCCGCGCTGCCGGCGTGGCTGCCCACACCACGAGCGGGTCGTCGGCGTTGGCCACCACGGCACCGACGGCGAGCATCTCGAACATCGTGCGCCACGTGTCGGCGATCTTGCGGACCTCGTGTGAACGATCGAGTTGATCGCGACTCAGGTTGAGCAGGAGAACGACGGCGTTGGGAGTGTGTTCGAGGACCGCCGGCAACCATCGTTCGTCCACTTCGAGGGCGGTGGCGGCATGTGGGTCGGCACCCCCGAGTGCTGCCACGATGCCAGGTGGCATGTTGGCACCGAGCGAGTTCGACACCACGGGCCCGTCGAGCGCGAGCGCGGCCGTGAGGAGCGCGGTGGTGGTGGTCTTGCCGTTCGTGCCGCTCACGACGGCGACCCGACGGCCGGCAGTGAGCCGGGCGAGGAGGCGCGGATCGAGGCGAAGGGCGACGTTGCCTCCGACCACGCTGCCCGTGCCCATGCCGGCGACCTTCGAAGCCCCGGCAACGGTTCGTCCGGCGGCAACGGCGGCACGGCTGCGCAACGGCAGGCGAGGGGAGGGGAGCGGGGTCATGGAAGACGACGATGTTACCGACGGACCTCGCCAGGCCAGAGCATCCGTGAACGCACGGGCCTGTGGCGAGTCCTCAGCCATTCCCGATGAATCCTGGGGAAATCAGACTTCTCCCTTCAGTCACGCTGTACGGTGGTCGATAGTCCGTTTGACCTACACCGGTAATGCACCTTCCGGATGCGACATACGGGTCACACAACCCATCCAACCACCAGTCAAGGGGGGACGCCCACTATGACCGACGCGCCCTTTTCGGAACGTCAAGCCAAGTACGCCGCCTGGCGCAATCGCGTGATGGAAGATTCCGTCACCTCCAAGCTCGACCTTACCAAACTCGACGAAAGCGAGGACGAGGGCCCCAAGCTCTCGGCCGTTTGGAGCACCGAGTCGCTCTTCGCCGAGAGTCGTGCGGTGGCCGCTCGCGAGCAACACCAAGGCTGAACCATCTGCGTGTAGGCGGTTTGAGGCTCGGTAAGCGGGCCTCGAACCGCGCAGGCCGCTGCTCGCTGCCCGCCAACAAGAACGTGTTCCAGTTTGGCGGTAGCCTTCGGGGATGGCCGCCACGTCTGCTCTCGGGTTCGGCATGTTCGACGCCGACAACCACTACTACGAGGCGGTTGACGCCTTCACCCGTCATCGGGAACCCGCCTTCCACAAGCGGGGTGCCCAGTGGGCCACGATCGACGGACGGCAACGTCTCCTGATCGGTGGGTCCGTGTGCCGCTTCATCCCGAACCCGCAGTTCGATCCTGTCGCTCGGCCCGGGGCCCTCGACGCCTACTTCCGGGGCAAGCTTGCCGGGGACGACATCCGCTCAGCGTTCGGCGATCTCGATCCGATCTCGCCGGCGTACCGTGAGCCCACCGCCCGGCTGTCCGTGATGGACGCTCAAGGCATGGATGGGTGCTTCCTTTTCCCCACGCTCGGGGTCGGCATCGAGCAGGCGCTGGTGCACGACGTCGACGCTGCTCACGCCAGCTTCCGGGCCTTCAACCGGTGGCTGGCCGACGACTGGGGATTCGCCCACGCCGACCGGATCTTCGCCGCTCCGTACCTCACGCTGCTCGACCCGGACCAGGCCATCGACGAGGCCAGATGGGCGGTGGTGAACGGGGCGCGAGTAGTGGTGCTGCGCGCCGCACCCGTGATGGCCCCGTCGGGCTGGCGGTCACCCGGCGACCCGCGTTACGACCCGATGTGGCACGCGCTGGCCGAAGCGGGCGTGCTCGTGGCGTTTCACTCCGGCGACAGCGGCTACGGCATCTACGCCGAACACTGGGGCGAGCCAGCCGAGATGGAGGCCTTTCGGCGCACACCGTTCCGTTCGATCGTGGCGAGCGAGCGACCGATCATGGACCTGACGGCGGCGCTGATCTGCCACGGGGTGTTTGCCCGCCATCCCTCGTTGCACGTCGCCACCATCGAAAGCGGCTCCGAGTGGGTGGGGCCACTGGTGAAGAAGCTGGCCAAGGCCTACGCCCAGACTCCGTCGTCATTCGAAGGCGACCCCGTGGAGCAACTCCGTCGCAACGTCTGGGTCGCCCCCTACTACGAAGACGACATCGCCGGGCTCGCCGCCACGATCGGCGCCGACCACGTGCTCTTCGGCTCTGATTGGCCCCACGCCGAGGGGCTGGCCGAGCCCTCGGCCTTCGTGGACGACCTCGCCGGATTCTCACCCGACGATGTTCGGCGCATCATGCGCGACAACGCATTGGGGCTGGCGTCGGCGGCCGGCCCGGTGGCGGCATGACCGGTCGCGGCAGGCCGGTGGCGGCATGACGGTCATTCCGGCCGGCGGTCGGCGGGCGAGCTCGGTCGATGACCTGTTGGCGATCGAGGCGATCCACCAGCTGAAGTACCGCTACTTCCGCTTTCTCGATCAAAAGCAATGGGCCGCTCTCGGTGCGCTGCTGACCGACGAGGTGGTGGCGTCGTATGGCGGCGGGGCCTACGCCTTTGCGGGGCGCTCAGAGGTGGTGGCGTTCCTCGAACGCAGCATGGGTCGTGAGGACTTCCTCTCGAGCCATCGGGGCCACCATCCCGAGATCACGTTCATGGGCGAACAGGAGGCCCACGGGGTGTGGGCGTTCGACGATGAAGTGCTGATCGGCGAGTGGAACCTCGCGGTGCGAGGAGCCGGCTTCTATCACGACGTCTACCTGCGCGAGCCCGACACCGAGCTGGGATGGGCCATAGCCCAGACCGGCTATCGACGCAGCTTCGAGCAGCTGTTCCCGCTCGACGCCATTGCCGGCCACAAGATCACGGCGAGTTGGTGGGGTACCGACGGCCGCAGCACCCTGTCGGCCTGACCGCCCTGTCGGCCTGACCATCGGCCGGCCTGACCATCGGCCGGCGGCGGTGCGAGAGGATCAGGGGCGGGGGCCGAGCACGGAGGTGGCATCGAAGCCGATGGCCAAACCCGACAGTTCGTGGTCGATGCTGGTGCGGTAGCCGTCGTGCGAAGGGTCGGTGAGCCGCGTGAGCTTCGTGGGCGGGTTGTCGTGCTCCTTTTTCGGCACGACGATCCAACATTCGGGGATGCCAGCCCTGGCATAGCGCACGCTCTTCGCGGTGCGGTCTCGGCGTTCGGTGGTGACCGACACTTCGACCACGAGCGCACATTGGGGAGCTTCGGCCCAGCCCCAGTGGTACGGATCGACGGCAACCCCAGACCGTTCCACCCAGATGTCAGGTTCGTAGCCGGTGCGGTCGTCGATGCCGAGCGTGCCAGAACTGAACACCCGATCGCGTCCGAAGAAGTCATCGAGGGCGTGCTGGAGTTGTTGCACCGTACGGAAATGGGGGTTGTACTCCGTGCTCATCGGAATCAGGTAGCCGTCTTCGAGTTCGACCCGTCCCCAGTCGTGGCCGGCGCGCGCGGCCTCCATGTAGTCGTGCAAGAGCATGGGCTCGCGAGGCACGAAAGGGGCGCGATGGGGGACGCTGGCGATGCCGGTCATGGTGCCACCTCGGCGGGGAAGCGGGGTTGGTGGGTGGTGCCGTCACCGTATGTCGTTTCCCAATTCATGTCAAGAGATGACTTTTCAATCTCTTTCATATACTTGCGGGGGCCTGGCTACCGAAGCTGTTCGGCGACGGCCAGCAGTTCCTCGTCGCTGAACGATGGGGCTAGCACACCGGCCGGTCCGGTGTGGGTGGCGAACAGGGTCATCATGGATCCCCGCTCGTCCCACCGGCGTGCGCGGTTCATGAATCCGCCGTCGATGGTGCCGGCTTTGCCGCATACGGTGACGGCAATCGGCGGCGGCCCGGGAGGGGCCGTCCCCGACGGGGTTCCCGCCGTTTTCTGCGACAACGAGACCATCTCCGGAAACGGCTGGCCCGGACCGACCACAAACGGACCGTTGGCCCACGTGCGTGTCCAACTGTTCGGCGTCCCCCGAGAGTCGATGAGCGACCAGCCATCGGGAATCGGGTGGAAGGTGAGAAGACTCGACGCCAGGAACGGGCCGACCGGTGCCACTGTTGGCGCGTCCACGATGGTTCGACCGGCGAGCGGTTGGCTGAGCGTGACGTCGGCGGAGCGGGAGAACCCCATCTTTTCGCAGGCGCGATCGCCGGTGGAGATGGCGTGGTTGAGGCGTTTGACCTCAAGCCGGACGGTGGTGGGGTCCTCCTGTGCGATCGCCTCGTATCCCTCCCAGCAGGGGGAATCGAACGACCTCGTGGGGTCACCGCCGGTGAATGACACCGTGAGGGTGCGATCGTCGGCGTGGAGGAGGACCCCGTCGGCACCGGAGTTGCCCCAGGATCGGGCGCCGAGTTGGAGTCCCGCTGGGCTGAGCACCTTGATGATCGCCCAGCCGAACACGAGCGCCACAATGGCCACGAAGATGAGGCCGACCAAACGAGCTGGCCCGATCCGGTCGGAGACTTCGATCCGGTCGGTGTCGCTCCTCTGGCCGCTGCGTCGGCGCCTCATCCACGCAGTGTGCCGGGCCGCTACTCGCCGTGCCTGCGATGGCCGTTGGCCGACAGCCAGACCGAGGTGAGGAAATCTCGCAAAACGAGAACTCGTTCTCGTTTCCGTGCACGGCCTACCATCGGCCCCGATCACGAAGGTGATCAGGCTGCCGATGGGTGGCCGCCGACCGAGAGGGGATCCGCGTGGACGGCATCAGTTTGGGCCTGTTTCTGCTGCGAGTGGTGATCGGGGTCACCGTGGTCCTCCACGGCTACAACCACATCTGGGGCGGCGGCAAGATCAAGGGCACCGCTGGATGGTTCGGCAGTCTGGGTATGAAGCCGGCGATCGTACATGCCTGGTTGGCGAGCATCGTGGAGCTGGCGGCTGGTGGGCTGCTGATCGTCGGGCTGCTCACCCCGTTCGCCGCCGCCGGTGTGGTGGGCGTGATGACCGTGGCCTTCATGATCAACCACCGCACGAACGGGTTCTTTATCTTCCGGCCGGGTGAGGGTTACGAGTACGTGCTCAACCTGGCCGTGGCCGGGCTGGCGCTCTCCGCCACCGGAGCAGGCCAATGGTCGATCGACCACGCGCTCGGCGGAAAAGTGTTGGGTATCGAGATGGGCGGAACGCCCGGGTTCATCATCGGCATGGTGGGCGGAGTCGGTGGCGGACTGGCGCTGCTCGCGGCCTGCTGGCGACCGGAACCCAAGGCCGCCGACTGACCGGCCGCAGGTCCGGGTATGGCCGCGAGCGGTTGAGTTTGCAAGGATGACATCGTGAGCACTGACGCCGACCAAACCACTACACCCGACGAGCCGACCGAGGCCCCGGAGATCGAGCAGGAAACCGACGCGTCGAACCCGCCGGAGCCGGTGGCCGAGCTGGCCTCGCCCGAGGTGTCTGAGGCGCCGGGCGACGCGGTGGCGAGCGAGCCAGCGGGGGATGCCGTAGCGGACGACAAGGGCGAGTCGGCTGAACCGGTCGCCGAAACGGGCGACGCCGCCACGGTCGCCCCAGAGGTCGTCGAAACCGTGGACGGGACGCAGTCCACCGACGGCGAGATCGAGGCGGAAGCCGAAGCCGAGGGCGAAGCAGAAGCGGAACCAGAAGCCGAGGGCGAAGCAGACGCCGAAGAACCGAGTGGGCCGGTGGAGGCAGCGCCCACCAGCGCGTCCGCTATCGAATCGGCATCGTCGCCCAAGAAGAAGGACGCGAAACCCGGGCTGGCCACGCCGGCGGCGATCGCTCCAAAACTCACCCCGGAGCAGGAGAGCGAGCTCGCCCGCTTCAACGCCTACCAGGAAGCGGCGGAGGCGGTGGACGCTCGCGATCGAGCGGTGAAGAAGGCCGAGGCCGTGAAGACTGCCGCCGCGGCCCAGGTGAAGGCCCTTGAAGCAGGTGGCAATGCCACGGCCGAAGAGAAGACGGAAGCGGAGCAGGCCTACCGCGATTCGGTAGCCGCGCTCGACTCCGCCAAGAAAGGCGAGGCCCCAGTGGCGCCGGCTGACACCTCCGCAGACGCGCCACCCGATGATGCGCAGGACGACAATGCCCCTGCTGGCGACGGTGCCTCTGCTGGCGACGGTGCCTCTGCTGGCGACGGTGCCTCTGCCGACAGCCCCGATGAACCTGTGAGCAACGCTGATGCCGAAGCCGCTGCGTATGGTGAACCCAGTGAGCCAGTCGAGGTTGCCGAGCCCGTGGAAGCCGCGGCGGCTGTCACTGAGCCCGTCGAGACAGATGGCGAGCCGGCGAGCCCCGAGCCCGTCGAGGCCTGAGCCCGAGCGGCGGCGCAGCTGATGACGTTCGAGCCGCTCACGCCAGAGCAGTGCCGGGTACTGGGGTGCCTCATCGAGAAGGAGAAGGCCACCCCGCAGAACTACCCGCTCACGCTGAACTCTCTGCGGTTGGCGTGCAACCAGTCCACCAACCGTTCCCCGGTGGTGGACTACGACGAGGCCACGGTCGACGCCGTTCTCTTGCTGCTCCGGCAGCAAGGCCTGATTCGCAACGTTTACAGCCCGAGCAACCGAGCCACGAAGTATCGGCACGTGCTGGCGGAGGTATGGCACCTCGATGCGCCGAGCGAGGCGGTGATCGGTGTGCTGCTGCTTCGGGGGGCGCAGACCGTGGGAGAGGTGAAGAGCCGCACCGAACGGCTCGCCCACCTGCCCACGCTGGAAGAAACGGAAGCGGTGTTGGAGCGGCTCGCTGCTCGAGAAGACTCGCTGGTGCTCCGCCTCGATCGTCAGCCAGGCCAGAAGGATGAACGCTGGGTGCACCTGCTCGGCGGTGAGGATCACGCCGTTGCGCTCGGTGCCGTCGCTGCGCCTGCCGGGGGAGCGCCATCGGGTCTGGCGGCGAGCCAGGGCCGACTCGACGCCCTTGAGGTCGAGGTGCTTGCGCTCCGCGCCGAAGTCGATGAACTGCGGTCCGAGCTCGCCACCTTCCGCGCCGAGTTCGGGTGACGGGTGACGGTCGGTCGGCGGGGGCTGGTGCCGGCGGTGGCTGGTAGGGGGCGCACATGGAGATGATGCTGCGCGTGGTTGCCGCCGTAGCGGGTGCCGTCATCGTGCAGGCGGTGCTCCGATCCGCGATCCGGACCGTGGTCGTTCCCCGTGGTGAGGCGACCCAGCTCACCCGTTGGACCTACCTGCTGAGCCGATTCCTGTACGACATGCTGAGCAAACATCGGCGCACGTATGAAGAGCGGGAGCGGATCTTTGCCCGTTACGCGCCAACAAGCCTGATCCTGCTTGCGGTGGCGTGGGCGCTCGGCACCTTGTTCGGATTCGCGTTGCTGTTCTGGTCCACCGGCGAGCACGACTTTCCGGACTCGTTGAATCTCAGCGGTTCGTCGATCACCACGCTGGGTTTCTTCCCACCGAAAGGCCGGGCCGAGGACTTCCTGGCGGTGGCCGAGGGGTTCATCGGGCTCGGGTTGGTGGCGCTGCTCATCAGTTTTCTGCCCACGATCTACGGGATCTTCTCCCGCCGGGAAGCGGCGGTCCTCAAACTCGACGTTCGGGCAGGCAGCCCCCCCACTGCGCTCACGATGCTCTCTCGTTTCCACCGCATTGGGTGGCTCGAGAGCATCCACGAGGAGTGGGCCGGTTGGGAGGACTGGTTCAGCGAGTTGGAGGAGAGCCACACGTCGCACCCGGCCCTCGTGTTCTTCCGATCCCAGCGGCCGTACAGCTCGTGGATCACCGCGGCCGGCTGCGTGCTCGACGCCGCCGCGATCACCGTGTCGTCACTCGATCTTCAGCGACAACCCGAGGCATCGGTCACCATCCGTGCCGGCAGCATGGCGCTGCGATCGATCTGTGCGTTCTTCAACGTGCCGATCGACCCTGATCCGGAACCCAACGCGCCGATCGCGATCCACCGGCAAGAGTTCGATCTGCTGCTCAATGAGTTGGCGGCACAAGGGCTGCCGATCAAGGCGGATCGGGACCAATGCTGGCGTGACTTTGCGGGCTGGCGGGTGAACTACGACGAGCCGCTCCTGGCGTTGTGTGCGCTGGTGGAAGCACCGTCCACGCCGTGGTCGTCCGACCGTCTGGAACGTTTCCACCGGCCCACGCTCGCCAAACGGCGCTGGCGCGTGGACCCTCCCACCAACTCGCCGTCGTTCTAGTCGCGTGCCCACGCCCCGCGGGGTGGTGCCGTCAGAGGGTGGTGCCGTCGGGTTTCGACGATGGGTCTGCCGGAGACGACGACGGGCCGCCGATGCTGCCTTCGGGGCGGGTCCCGAGCGGACCGGACCCCGCAGACCCGGACCCCGCAGACCCGGACCCCGCAGACCCGGACCCCGCAGACCCCGTGCCCACACTCGTGCCGCGGGGAACGGGGTTCACGGTGACCGGCAGGAATCCTCGGCCGTCGACGGCTTGCGCTTCGAGCGCTTGGAGTTGCGCGACGGGTTGGAGCGTGGGGTTCAACACGGCCGGTGCCCGCATGGCCAAGACCTCGAACTGAAAGCTCTGGGTTTGATCGGCGGGAACGCAGGGCCCGGACCAGCCGGTGCCGCCGAAGCTGTTGGCGAGCTCCTGGGCGCCGGCCGGCAGAGTGCCGGTGAAGCTGCGGGTTTGGGCGGGGATGCCCACCACGAGCCAATGGAGGTCGGCGCTGGGCTTGAGCGCGTACATCGCCAAAACGACCTCGGTGGTGCCCGCCGGCAATGTGCTCCACTCCAACGATGGCGGAACAACCGAGTTGCATCCGAACTTGTCGGGGAGGGCGGCGCCTGTCTTGAAGTCCGGCGAGGTGAGCAGCGGGGTGGGGCGGGAGGAAATAGGCGCGAAGGTGGACGAAGTGGAACGGGTGGGCGCGGTGGCGCCTTCAGCAGGGGGCACCATGTCGCGGCCGCTTCCGCCGCACGCCCCGAGAGTGACGACGAGGACAGTGAGCAGGAGCGACGCGGCGATCCGAGAGCGTGAGGGCGAGGTGAGGTCCGGCACGGCCGGTCACCCTACAAGTGTGGGGGGTCGTCAGAGAGCGCGTCGGCGAGGTCGTCACGACTGGTGACGCCGAGTCGCTGGTACACCTTCTGGAGGTGGTTGTCGACCGTGCGAGCCGAAAGACCGAGCCGCGCGGCGATCGATTTGCTGGCCAGACCGGTGGCGGCGAGTCGTGCGATCTCCAGTTGACGGTCGGTGAGGTCGGTGCCTCCGTTGAGCGCGGCCAATGCGGGTGTCCTGGCCCGGTCGCACGATTCGAGCAACCGAGTGGCGGTGCGCTCGGCGATCGCGCTGCGTCGCCGGCTCTGCTTCGAGACGTGGGCCGCGGCCGCCGACGCCGCAGCCTCGGCGGCGAAGATCAGCGCACCAGCGGACTCGAACACGCTCGCCGCCGCTTCGAGCGCCTCGGGATCGCGGCGGGTGAGGGCGTCGGTGTGAGCCACTCGCGCAACGGCGAGCGGACCTTCGACGATCGAGCCCAACGCGGCCACCTCCGACTGCACATCGGCGGCGTTGCCGAGGCGAGCCAAGTCGTGAAGGACCACAAGCTCAAGCGAAGAGCATTGCTGTGATCGGGCAACGGCCACGGCTTCTCGCAAAAGGTCCCGCGCCCGTTCGGGCTGGTTGTTCCCCCACTCGAACCAGGCCAGGGCCCGCAGAACGTCGGACTCCATGAGCAGCATGGTGGTGCTCGAATCGCGCAGGTGTTGGGCTACGGGACGGATGGACTTGGTCTTCCCCAGCCACACATTGGCGAGCACCCGTCCGGCCAGGCACCAGCGACGGGGACCGTTGTGGCTCAGATCGCCGTACGCGGCCGCCCCCTCAGCGAAGAGTCGATCGGCACGAACGAGTTGACCAGTGTTGAGGTAGACCCGTCCCAGGATCAGCGCGAACCAGGCCTGGGCGGACTTCTCGCCGCGAGCCACGGCTGCGTCGTACCCCTCCTCGGCGATCGCGGCGCCCTCGGCCAACGCGCCGAAGTCGCATTTTGCCATCGCGAGGTTGGACTCCTGGATGAACGGCCGGGCGAGCATCTGCTGTTCCCCCAGGGCGTAGTGGCGGCGGAGTCCCTCTTCGATCGTGGCGAAGGCCTCGTCGAATCGGCCGCACACCAGCAATGACGTTCCCGCGGCGATCGATGCCTGCACGAATCCCCGGCCTTCATCGACGGCGAGCAGTGGTTCGGCCAGATCGAGGGCAGCGATCGGATGCCCGGTCATCATCTCGACGATGGCGCGAGCACCGATCATCTCGTTTCGCCATGGCCCGGGTTCCACGTTTGGTTCCGCCTGAACGAGTATGTCGATCGCCTCCTCGGCGCGCCCCAGACCCCAGAGCACCGCCGATGACCGAGAGGTCGCGGTGAGTGCCAGTTCGGCCCCCGTGACGGCTTCGCGTTGTACGGAGGCGAGCACCCGGTCGCAGTCGACCATCTTTCCCTGGCTCATCAGCGCTTCGGCCAGGATCAGTCCGGCCTCGATGCCACCGCCCGCGTCGCGTGAGGCTCGAGCGAGGCGTTCGGCGAGTGGATGGTCGAGCGCGAAATGGGCTCGTCGGGCGGCGTCGACCATGAGTTCGGGCTGCACCGTGCCGCCACCATCGAGGCGCCAGACGGCCACTCGCAACACGTCCTCCCGGCGGTGGGCGCCGACCTCTTCCACGGCGTCGGCGAGCCGGCGGTTGAGCTCGATGTCGCGCAGTGTGGACATACGACGTCGAAGCACCTCGCCGTGCAGCGGGTGCGCGAGGCGAACCACCTGCCGCTGACCATCTAGGGCGATGGTGAGCAGCCCGCGAGCTTCGAGATCCGACAGGGTGTCGTTGGTGACCGTGATGCCGTCGGCCTGGGTGACATCGGTGATCAGCTTTGGTCCGAGAGGCTCGCCGATCGCCAATACCTCGAGCAGCATGCGCTCGGTTGATGCCAACCCGGCGAGCCGGGCCTCCACCAGTTCCGTGAGTCGGGGGTTCTCGCTGATCGGACCTTCCAGCCGCCACACATCATCGGTCTGCACGAGGATTCGGTGGTCGACGGCACCGAGCACCGTCTCGTGCAGGTACAGCGGATTGCCCCGACTGGCGTTCCACAGGAGACGCAAGGTGGATCCGTCGATCGCCTGCCCGAGCACCGCATGGAGTAGCTCTTCGGTGTCGGCGATCGACAGCGGCTCGGTGTCGAGGCGGTCGATGATGCCGTCTTTCCACAGCGAGCTGATCGCATCGGGGCAGGGTTCCCCCGACCGCACCGTGAGCACGACGAACACCAAGTGTTCGTGCGCCAACTGTTGCACGACGGTGGCCGATGCGTCGTCGAGCAAGTGGGCATCATCGATCGCCAGCAGCAGTGGCGTGACGTCTTCACCCACGATGGTGGCGCTGGCCCAGCGGAGCAACTCGCCTTGCACGGCCTCACCTGTGGGCGCCACCGGAAGAAACGGGGCCAAGGCGCCGAGGGGGATGTTGGCCGCCGCTCGGCTGGCGACTGCTCGTTTGGCCCGGAAGCCGATCTGCTCTGCCAGATCCAGGCACTCGGTTGCGAGTCGGGACTTGCCGAGGCCTGCTTCCCCGAGCAGCACCACGCCGGAGGCGCGGTCGGACCGGAGCGATGCTGTGATTCGTTGCAGTTCCATCGCTCGCCCGACCAGCGGCCAGACGCCATGCGGTCCGGCGGCGGTCACGGTCGGGCCCGTCGGCGAAGGGCCGGAAGGGCCGGAAGGCGTGGCGAGCGATGATGATGAACGGGGGTTGATTGGTGGCGACACAGACGTCGACCTGCTCATAGGTTCCCCACATTCCTCGGACGATTCGAACGGACGGCGATCACGGGACCATCGTTGCTCACGGCGCATGGGCGCGCATGAGTAGAGATTGCTCACGGCCTCTCGCGGCGACCAGCGACCCTCGAGCGCCCCCGGCCCAGACCCGGTGGTTGGTCGGTACGGGGCACGAAGGGGAACGGGACGTCCGCAACAGAACGAAACTTGCGGACGTGGGCGACCTACACTCCCGCCACCGTCTCCTATGGATGACAAACGTCGAAACCTCAAGACCATGCTGTCCGATGCCAAGGACACGTCCGAGCTCATGGTCGACCTCGCGTACGCGGCACTGTATTTCGGCGACCCCGATATGGCGGAGGAGGTCGACGAGCTTGAGGAGCGCATGTCCGACCTCGTCCACGACATGCGAGCGGTATGCATCTTGGCGGCCCGCAACCCCCGCGAAGCCGAGGCGATGGCGTCGGTGCTGCAAGTGATCGGTGCCATCGAGCGCATTGCCAACTCCGCGGTCGACATCGCCCGAATCGTCACGCACCGGCTGGGCATACCGCGTGAGCTGGTGGCCGATCTTTCCAACGCCGAAGAAGTGTCGCATCGAGTGCTCATCCGCGACGGGTCCCACATGGCGCATCGCCCGCTGAGCGCGCTGGAGCTCCCCGTCGCCACGGGGATGCGGGTGATGGCGATCCGTCGAGAGCGGGAGTGGATCACCGATGTGGAGGGCGACGTGATCCTTGTCCCCGGCGACGTGTTGTTCCTCGAAGGGCCGTCGGCGGGGATCGTGCGATTGCGTGAACTGGCCGCAGCGCCGTTCTGGGAGCCACCACAACCGCCCGAAGACGGCACGTTGTCCGATCTCGACCGGGCGGTGGATGTGCTGGTGGAGATGAAGAACATCTCGGAGGTCGCGGTAGGGCTCGCCTATTCGGCCTTGGTGTTCCGCGACCTCGGGCTTGCCGCCGAGGTGCGCCATCTGGAGGATCGCCTCGACGAGATGAAAGATCGCCTCGAACTGTGGGTGCTTCGGGCGGGGTCGGGCGACCTCGACCCGTCACCGCTGCGGGGCCTGCTTCACCTGTCGCAGGCGGCCGAAGACATCGGCGACGCCGCTCAGCAGATGGTTTGGCTCATCGAGCAGCACGAAGCGGTACACCCGATTCTCTCGATCGCGCTGGGCGAGAGTGACGAGGTGGCGGTGAAGCTCCCCGTGCGAGAAGGATCCCGAGCGGCCGGCTCCACACTCTCCAACCTCCAGCTCAACATCGAGCCGGGGTTTTCCGTGCTGGCCGTACAGCGAGGAGGGCGGTACTTCTACCGGCCTCGCGGCTCGGTGCAGCTCCTCCCCGACGATCAGATCATCGCCACCGGCCCCGACGAAGGTCGCGTGATCCTGGCCGAACTGCTCGGATGGCACCTCACCATCGATACCGACACGGGCCAGATCGACCTCGCGCCGCTCGATCGCCCGGCAGAGCTGCGGGAGTGGGACGCCAGTCGCGTCGGTTGATTCCTGCGGGCTGGCGTTGTGGGCTTCGCTTCGGGCCGACCCTGAGGGCTTCGCCGAGGTTGGCCGATAGCCTCGGGCGGGTGACCGATCAGCAGCAATCGAACGACACCGACGAACGCCTGTGCATCCTCACGGTGCACGCGCATCCCGACGATGAGGCGTCGAAGGGTGCAGGCACCATCCGTCGGTACCGCGACGATGGTGTACACACGGTTCTGGTCACCTGCACAGGCGGGGAGGCCGGTGAGGTGATCAACCCCGCCATGGACCGGCCGGAAGTGCATGCCAACCTCGCCGAGGTACGCCGAGAAGAACTTTCCCGGGCGGCCGAGATCATCGGCTACGGCGAGGTGGTGCTGCTCGGCTACCACGACTCGGGCATGCCCGACAGCGAAGCCAACGCCCGCCCGGATGCTTTCGCCAACATTCCGCCCGACGAGTCCACGGGCCAGCTCGTCGAGGTGATCCGACGCACGCGTCCGCAGGTGATCATCACCTACAACGATGATCAAACGGGTTACCCCCATCCCGATCACCTCATGGTGCACGATATTTCCATGCTGGCGTGGCACCGTGCGGGCGACCCCGCCTGGTATCCCGAGGCTGGTGAGCCGTTCACGCCGTCAAAGCTTTACTTCACGGTGTGGTCCACCGCCCGAATCAAGAAGATGCACGAGACGATGCTTTCGCTGGGCGTGGAATCACCCTTCACGCAGGAGTGGTTCGACCGCCCGTCACAAGACCACCGCATCACCTCGTCGGTGCCCGTGGAGGGTTTGTATCAGGTTCGCAAGCAGGCCTTGCTGGCCCACGCCACGCAGATCGACCCTGCCAGTCCGTTCTGGTTCGGACTCCCCGACGACGTGGCGGAGTCGGTGCATCCCTACGACGACTACGTGCTGTACGAGTCCAGAATCCCCACCGATGTTCCGGAGCACGACCTCTTTGCCGGACTGCGGGCGAACGCTGTCGCCGGTGTGGCCGCCGCACCGTGAACACCCTCAGCGAGGGGTGAGCCGCGGTTTCACCGTGATTCCCAGCGTGTGGGTGGGATCGGCGAGATCACGCAGCTCGTAGGCGGTGTCCTCGGTGAGCTCCTTGGTAAGCCCGAGGGTCACCCGTTCCCCGGGACGCATGACTCCGGTGTCGACCAACCCGGAGGCCTTCACCCGATGGTCTCGGCTGCCGCCGTTGACGATCTCCACCACGGAACCTTCCCGGAGAGTGAGCGGGTCGAGCTGTACGTCGGGGTCGGAGCGCGGGCCAACGCTGGGGCGTAGAGCGGTGTCGTCGACCGTGATCACGAGCTTCGGGGTGAAGTCGATCGAAGGAAGTGTTGGTTGGTAGGGCTCGGCCGGGCGACCACACGCCGAGAGCGTAAGCACGATCCCTGCGGCGACGGCGACGGCGACGATCTCGATCCTGAGCCGTCCCTTTCGAGGGGCCGGGGGACCGGGCGGGGTGGTGGTGATTCCCGATGTTCGGACCGCGTGCGTTGGCGGAAGGAGAGTGGCGTTTCGCACCCGTCGAGTGTGACACAAGCCCACAAGTGCTCCGGCTCGCGTGAAGCCGTTGGCCGGTCTCGTACCATCAGGAGGTGACCAAGGAGAACGCGCCGTCGGCCGCTGTCGATGCTGCGTCTTCGGTTGAGGTGATCGGGATGGACCAAATCCGCGGGATCGCCGCCTTGCTCGAGGCGGCGCTGCCGGGGGAGGGGTTCACGGAAGACGACGTCCGTACGATCATCTTCGACGACCCGGGCATGGTGGTGGGAGTAACCAATGCGACGGGGGCGCTGTGCGGCGTCTCCGCGGCCGTCGTGCGCCGGTTCGGTGACGTGTGCGTGGGGTATGTGAAGCTGGTTGCGGTGCACCCCACGGACCGGCGTGGGGGGATCGGTCGCCGGTTGCTGAGCTCGCTCGAGAGGTGGTGTGCCGGTGAGGGTGCCACCGAGGTGCATCTCTCCGGTGTCGCCCCGGTGTACTTCTGGCCGGGCATCGACATGAAGGCGATGACCCCCATGCTCTGCCTCGCCGAACATCTCGGTTATCAGCCCCGATCCGGGGAGTACAACATGGTTCTGCCGGTCACGTTCCGGGCCGCAGTGGGCGACGGGATCCTGCTCCGACGGATCGTCAACGACGTCGACGATCTGGCGATGGTGGAGCTCATCTCCGCGCACTGGCCGTGGTGGCTCGATGAGTACCGACGAGCGGTGGAGGGGGCCACGGCGATCGGGGCGTTCGAAGACGATCCCGATGGGGATCGCGTCGCCCTCGGTTTCGTGTGCCATTCGGTGAGCCGACTTGGCTTGCTCGGGCCGATGGGCACCAACCCGGCCCGCCAAGGTGGTGGCGTGGGCGCGGCGCTGGTGGCCGAGGTGGGCAAAGACCTCATGGCAGCCGGGCAGCGCGAGATCGAGATCTGCTGGGTAGGCCCGTCGGCCTTCTACGCCAAACTCGGCGCCGAGGTGAATCGCACCTTCCGCACGTACCGCAAACGGGGTCTGCAAACCACGGTGGGCGCACGAACGGTTGAGTAGCGCTGCGGCGTGAGCATTCCGGGAATGGGCAACGGCGACGCGCATGAGCGATCCGGCGTACACGCAGAACGTTGGGCGTATCAGGGCTGGTGTGATCGACGGTCGGTCACCCCGACCCAGGAGTCAGACCATGCGCACCACCTTCAGCCTTCGCCGCCGTTCCGCCGGTTCACCGCATCGCGCCACGTTGCTCGAGCGTTCGGTTTCGGAACTCGATGCGATGGACGGCCGTCCGGCGGTCGCCACCCTCGACGAGTATGTGGATCTGGCGGCCCAGCTCCGCACCCACAGTTCTGGGGCCTATCCCCGCCCGGTGTCGCTTGACCGCATGCTCGACCGCAGCGGGCTCACGCCGTTGGCGTGGTCGCAGATCTCGGCCTATTGGTCGGGGATGTTCTCGCAGGAGCCGCAGTTGGCGCAGATGTTCGCCGACCGGGTGCGTGGCCGCGTGAACCAACTGGATCTCGAATGGAAACTCAGCCGTGGATAGCTGCGCCGGAGCCGGTGGTGCCGGAGCCGGTGGTGTCGGAGGACCCGGTTGACCCGGTTGACCCGGTTGACTGGGTTGACCCGGTTGACTGGGTTGCCTGCATGAGGTCGCGGAGCGGGCGATACCCGATCAACGTGACGTCGGCCCGTTCAACGAGCGTGCGCACGCCAGCATCGTGGGTGACGAAGTGGTGGTCATCAACACGGTTCGCCCAGTCCGGGGCGAAGGCCCGAAGCTCGGGCGTGTCGGCAGCAGGGTGCAGGTACACCTCGGTGACCCCGGGTCGGAGGTCGAAGAGGGTCTTCTCGATGGTGCGCCTGCTCCCAACACCCCCGGGTACCAGCACGAAGTGATCGGGGAAGACGACACCTTCTTCAGCGGCGAGGCGTCGGAACGGGAAGCCGACGTTGGCCTCCATCGATCGGCCGAGCATGCGCAAGGGGAGTTGGAAGTCGACCGCCAGCTCCAGATAGACGTCGAAGAATTCGGGGCGCAGTTGCAACGTTCCCATGTGTGAATCGAGATGGCTGACGTCGAATCCCCACAGAATCGCCCGCTCGATCTGTGAGCGAAGTTCTCGGCGCACTTCGTCGAGGTCGGCGTGGTCCCATACGTCGGTGATCGTGCGAGGAAACCCACCGTCACCATCGAGCAGACTCGGAGCCTGGGTGATCGGACCCCACCGGTAGAGGTCGTACTCGGCGTTGAGCGTGAGGTGCACTCCAACGTCGTCGCCGAGATAGTTCTTGGCCGCCTGCCGGGCCCACGGACACGGAACCATGAGCGTGGCGCTGGTGGCGAGGCCTTCCCGGAGTGCCTCGTACACGCCGACGTTGGCGGCATGGCTGGAACCGAGATCGTCGCAGTTGAGGATCAGCAGGCGGGCGTCGGAGGGGTAGCCCAGCCGTTCGGCCAGTTCGGTCACGGCGGCAACGCTACCGGGCGGTGGTGCTGTGGGGACCGTCGCAGCGCGACCAGAGCCCCCGATCGCCTTCCCGCGCTCGTCGTCCGGCCTCCGAAAGTTCGTCGGCATGGGCGACATTGGGCGGATAGCGGTACGGCGCGGCGAAGCCCTCCTCCACCTGCGCTCGGTTGACAAAGAGCCCATCGGGTTCACGGATCACGTAGGCAAGGAGGCGGTCGTATTTGTCGCGCCCTTCCACGTCACCATTGAGGCGAACGCGGGTTTCGGTGGGAAGCAGCGTTTTGAGGTTGGTGCTGGCTTCGGTGCCGAAGCACTCCACGGGGGTGTTCGGTTTCTTGGTCTCCGGGGTATCGATGCCGATGAGCCGAATCGTTTCGTCGACGTTGGCGCCATCGATCCTCACGTGGATCGTGTCGCCGTCGACCACCTTGGTGACCTTGGCCCCGATCGAGACGAACGGTTCACCAGCGAGGCGGGATCGGGTGGTGGGGTTCGTTGTTTCGGCGGGCTCGACGGCGGCCTCGCCTGCAGGCGGATCGGCGCGGGACGCGCACCCCCCGGCGATCACGAGCGCGGCGACACACAGAGCGGGGCCGATAGTTGCGACGCCAAGCGGGACAGCTCCCGTGGATCGGGCAGAAACACGCGCCGGACGGGACAGGACGGACGCTCTACAACCGTTGAAGGATGGTGCCCGTACCGAGCCCGCCACCACAGCACATGGTGACGAGGGCATTCGTGCCATCGGTGCGGGCGAGTTCGTGCACGGCTTTGGTGGTGAGGATGCAGCCGGTGCCACCGAGTGGGTGCCCAAGGGCGATCGCCCCCCCATTCGGATTCACCGTGGCCATGTCGGGTTGCAGGTCACGTTCCCAGGACAGCACCACGGACGCAAACGCCTCGTTGATCTCCACGACGTCGATGTCGGACATGGTGAGCCCCGAGCGGTCGAAGAGGCGTTGCGTGGCATCGATCGGGCCCGTGAGCATCATGACCGGGTCGACGCCGACCAGGCAGGTATCGACGATCTTGGCCTTGGGGGTGACGCCGAGGGCCGCCGCCTTCTCGGCACTCATCAGGAGCACTGCGGCCGCACCATCGGAAATCTGTGAGGAGGTGCCTGCCGTATGGACACCGTCTTCCCGAGCGACGGCTTTGAGGTTGCCAAGACCTTCGAGGGTGGTGTCGCGCATGCCTTCATCGCGGGTGATCCGGGTCGTTTCGCCCGTGGGCTTACCGTCTTCGCCCAATACGGGGGCGTCGACCCCAACGATCTGGGTGGCGAACCGGTCTTCGTCCCAGGCCTGCGCCGCCCGACGCTGTGATTCGAATCCGAAGGCATCGGTGTCGGCCCGGGAGATCCCCCACTTGTCGGCGATGCGCTCAGCGGCTTCGAACTGGCTCGTGAACTCGTAGGACGCGAAATAGCTCTTCGGCACGGCCTTGCCCAGGTTCAATCCTCGGCCGAGGCTCGACCCCATGGGCACCTGGCTCATCACTTCGACACCGCAGGCGACGGCGACGTCGACCACGCCGGACTGCACCAACGCGGTGGCGAGGTTCATCGCCTGTTGCGACGAGCCACACTGGCTGTCGACGGTGGTGGCCGGCGCCGAGATGGGGAGGCCGGCGGTGAGCCATGCGGTGCGGGCGATGTTGAAAGCCTGCATGCCCACTTGGCTGACGCACCCGCCGATCACCTGTCCGACCTCGCTCGGGTCGACTCCGGAACGGGTGAAAAGCTCCTTGAGCGGGTTGGCCAAGAGGTCGGCGGCGTGGAAGGTGGACAAGCCACCTCCACGGCGACCCACAGGGGTGCGGACGGCTTCGACGATCACGACATCAGACATGACCGAACCCTACTCCCGCCGTTGGCACGCGGCCACCGGACCGGAAAGGCGCGTCATGCGGCGGAGTGATGTTCGCCCTGGGCATCATCGGGGTGCGGGCGAGCCGCGGCCAGCGCCGCCCGAGCTTCGGCGATTCCTCGCCGACCTGTTGCCCGTGTGGACTCCGACAGGTGAAACGGCGACCACTGGTTCGCGGCCGGGCGGCGGAGACGGGGTGGCCGGCCCCGAACCGGACGGTCCGAGCCTTCACCGGGACCGGCAATCGACCGGTGCGGGGTCGGGGCGGAGGGGTTGTCCGGCTCGGCGGATGCCCCCGGGACTTCGATGAGGTGCAACTGGGTGTCCATACTTGGAGTATCCCCAGGTGGTATGACAGTTATGTTCCGCCGCGCCACCCCGCCGGCCCCGTGCCACCCTGCACCCCTGCTCCCAGGAGACCCCTCCGCATGGCTTTCGCCAAGCATCCGTCCACAAAACCCCTGCTCAGAACCGGTGCGTGCGTGGCGGGCACGCTCGCCCTGATGCTCCTTTGCCTCCCTGCTCTCTTTTTCTCGCCGGTTCAGGCCCAAACCACCACCGAAGCATTTCTCAAGCCTGGCGAGCTGGTGGTGTCGCAGTCGAAGGTCGGCCAGGTTGTGGCGATCAACGCCGATGGCAAGACCCGATCGTTGGCCAGCGGTCTCAGCAATCCCCGATCCGTGTTGGTGCTCGAAGATGGGGAGACGGTCCTGATCGCCGAAAACGGCGCGGACCGCATTTCGGCGATGGGCGGCGCCTTTGGCCCCCGGCCCACGCCCCTCGTGGCGATGGCCCGACCGGAAGGTATGGCGCTGGCCCCAGATGGTGAGGTCTACATCACGAGCCTGGATGGTTCGATCAGCCGGCTGAACGTGGAGTCTCGCGCCCTCACCAAGGTGACGGCCGGGCTCACCGTCCCGATTGGCATCGCGTATCAGGGTCAGTCGTTGTACGTGGTGGATGCCGGGTTGGGTCGGCTCGTGCGCGTGACCTTGGCGGGGGAAAAGGAACTGATCGCCGAGAATCTCGGTCAACCAACCGGTGTGGCCCTTGGTCCTGATCGTTCGATCTACGTGGCCGATTTCACCGGAGATCGCCTCATGAAGGTGGTGCCGAACAACGACGGAACCTTCACGCTGTCGGAGTTCGCCAAGGTCAAGGCACCGGTGTACCTCTCGTTGATCCCGTCGCCCGCGAGGCCCAACGAACCGTTCTCCATTGCCGTCACCATCGACGATGGCGTCGTGCAATTCGATGCCAACGGCACACCGTCCGGCAAGAAGGTGAACATGCCCGCCACCTACGCGGTAGGGCTGGCCACGGTCCCGGGAGGTCCGCCGATCCCGACTTCTACCACCGTCCCGGGTGGCGCCGGTGTGCCTACGGTTCCGGGTTCCGGCTCCACCGTTGCTCCGTCCACCACCACGCCTTTGCTCGGGCCGGATTTGTCTGATGGGGGAGGGAGTGCCGGACTCGCACTCCTTGCGGGGGTGGTGATCCTTTGCGCTGGTGCCGGGTTGATCGCCTACTTCGTGTTCTCCCGGCGAGAAGGCAGCGACTTCGGCAATGATCTCGGTGGTTTCGGCGAGATGGAGAAGGGCGTGAACCTTGCGGCGGCGGTCGGTCCGTGCGCGGCGATCGAAAGCCGGTTGGCGGAGGTGGATCAGGCGATCCGGGGCATTCAGGAACAACGATCGTCGGCGGAGCGCCGGCAGAAGGAAGCGGCGGAGAACGCCACCAAAGCCAAGATTCGCGAAGAAGCCGCCCGCGACGACCTCGCCGCCACCCGCAAGAAGCTCGAGGCCGAGGATGCCGCCCAGAAGGCGAGCGGCAAAGACGCAGAGCCCGACAACAAGCGGGTTTCACTCGATGACCTCAACCTCCAGACCGAAGAGGGCTGGGCGGCGCTGCGGGCCTTCGGCGCCAAGGAGATCAGCGCCGTGGAGCTTCGCAAACGCTGGGACGCGCTCGGCGAGAAAGACGCCATCAGCGCGGTGCTCGGGTCCGGTCAGGCCATGAAGCCCGCGGAGCGGGCCGCGGTGGAGGAACTCGACGCCGCCAAAGAGGAACGAATGCACGCGGAGCGGGACGTGTCGGAGGCCGCCGATGAGCTCAAGCGACTCGACGAGCGCGAGGCCCAGGTCAAGAAGCAGCAGGTGGAGGTGAAACGGGCGCTGGATGGGTGCCACGCCGAGCAGAAGAAGGGTGAGCTGCAAGCGGCAACGGATGCCAAGCAGGCATTTGCCGATGCCGAAGAAGCTGCCACTTTGGCGGCGTTCGCACTGCGAAGCGACGATGTGGCCGCGGCCTTCGCCGCAGGCGCATCCGATCGTCCTGACGCGAAGCCTGACCCGAAGTCAGATGCCAAATCTGGCGGCAGGGCCTCGGCCCCCACCGCCCCGAAATCCGACCCGAAGTCCGATCCGAAGTCCGGCGGCAAGGCGGCCGACGCCAAAGACGCGCCGAAGCCCGCACCGTCGGGTGGAGTCGGTGGGTCGAAGCCGGACCTCGAGGCGTGGTCGAAACCGGAAGGCGAATCGGCGACCGGTCCGACGGCTCCGGGCCAGGCGGGCACCCGCCCTGCCGCAGCGACTTCACCGGGTTCGGCCTCACCGGCCTCACCGGCCTCACCGGCCGCACCGGCCGCACCGGCCGCACCGGCCGCACCGCAACCGCCGCCCCCGTCCGCAACCGCTGCACGCAAACCGGCCACCGTCACGGGCGCCTCGTCGAAGCCCGCGTCGGACCCCGCGAAGGCGGCAGCGATGCCCGCGTCGGACCCCGCCAAGGCGGCCGCCCAAGCGGCAGCAAAGAAGGCTGTGCAACAAGCGATCGCTGATGCCGGTTCGGCGGCGCCGCCCGCGAAGCCCGCTGGCCCGCCGCCGCCGAAACCCGCTCCGCCGAAACCCGCTCCGCCGAAACCCGCTGCGCCGGTGGCGGCGGCGCGCCCGCCAGCCGATCCGCCGGCGGTGGAGGGTGAGGCCAACGCCAAACCTATCGCCGACGCCGACAAGAAACGCTCGATCTTCGGACGTAAGTCCAAGCCTGACCCGGAAGCCTGACCCCGGGCCGTCGGGGCGCCCGGTGGCCCGGTGGTCGAGGGTCGTTTGGGCAGGAGCATCGTTGGACGGGGGGTTCCTGCCCAACCGTTCCGGCGGCTGCGCCGCCGCCGCCGTCATACCCCCTTGGCAGAATGGGGTTCGGTCCGAGGCTCGTACGTGACCGCGGACTGGCGAGCGGGTCTCGCTGTCGGAAGGCCTTCCATCCCACATCACCTTTGGGATGAGGAGTCCCATGACCAACCACGCATTCGATCGCCGTATCGAGGCGCTCGCTCGCACACAGCAGTTTGCGTTCTACCGCCCGCAGGTCCTTGATCTCGGCGGCACCGATGCAATCATCGACGCACGGCTAGGCAACAACGGCTGGCTCGCCCGACCTCGGGTTGTACGTCCTCAACAGCAGCAGCCCATCGTGGTTGCAAGAGGCGCGGTTGGCGACCCTCGGGCATCCTGCGGCCATGATCTCCGGGCTAGCGGCTGGAGCTATGCATCAGTTCCGGTACTTCGAGCGTCGCATGGGCGAGCGTTTGGAAGTCCAGGTTCCGTTGGAGGCGAACCATCGAAGCACCCTTGCCCGCGTGCGCCGGTCGTCGAACCACGTCCACACCTTCCGGTATGGGATCCCCGTGCAGGTGCCGGCCGATACGGTGTTCCAAGTCGACCACAAGTTGGGCTGGGATCGTTCCGTGAAGTTGGTCGAGGACGCGTTCCGCCAGGGGATTGCCAAAACGGAGGAACTTTGCCTCCGGTATGTCGACATCGCCGGTTCCCGGTTGCCGGGAATGGCGCTCATCCGGAGCATCGTCGAGGTGTACGGCGTGGAAGGCATCGCCATCGCTGCGTCCATACTCGAGGAGGACTTCGACATCATCGGGGAAGATCCTCGGATGCCTCCGATGGAGCGAGCGGTTCCGGCGGTGTGGACGCCGCACTCCAAAGAACGCAACGATCGCGTCGTCCGTCTCACCAGGATCCTCTGCGAGATTGATGGTCGACGTTGGCACTCTCGCCTGCAGGACTTCAACAACGATCGTCGTCGCGATCAGCTTTCGGTGGCGGCAGGATACGTGGTTCTTCAGTTCGGGCGCGAGCAGATTCGACACGACCTGGAGTCGGTGATCTCGATCATCTGTCGAACCCACCGTGAGCGACTGCTGGTCATGGGACTCGTCCCTACGGCTTGACCCAGCCGTGGTACTGGGGTCGTTTGGGCAGGAGCATCGCTGGACGCAGGGTTCCTGCCCAACCGTTCGCGCGGCCATCTCTCCCGGTAGCCCGCGAGGCGGGATCAGATGGGGGCGCCGGGGGCCACGAGCGGCCACGGGCGTTCGCGCTCAAGGGCGAGCGCCAGGTCGAGCACGAGCTGGTCGGCGTGATGGCGGCCAACGATCTGCATCCCAACCGGTAGCGCGGACGAGCCACCATCGGTCGACGGCAGGGTGCCGATCGGGACGGAGCAGGCCGGATTCCCCACGAGGTTGAACGGTCCCGTCAGCGCCAGGTTGTTCTCGATGCCCACCGTGAGATCGCCCACACGGGTGTTGATGCTCACCTCGGCCGGGAACGCCACGTCGGGGTTGGTGGCGCAAACAATGAAGTCCACGTCGTCGAACATCGATGCGATGGCTTCGTTGCAGGCGGTTCGTTTGAGTTCGGCCTGGCCGGCCATGTCGAGGTTGTAGTAGTCCTTGGCCATCGTCATGCCGAAGGCGATCTCCATCGTGAGGTCGTCCTTGCAACCGGGCCAGAGGTCGCCCACCTCGGCGGCGAGGCCGGCCAGGTTGCCGAAGGCCCACTCCACGCCCATCTCGGGGATGGCCACGTTGATCCCGTCGACCAGTTCGAGGCCCGTCACCTTGGCGAGAAGTTCGGTGGACTCCCGCACCAGGTCGGCGACCTCAGACCGCACCACCGCAGAGCCACAAAGATCGGGCAGCACGGCGATCCGCTTTCCCTGAAGACCGTCGAGAAAGGAGCCGAGGTCGCGCTCCCAACCCTCGATCTTCGGAAGGCTGTAGGGGTCGCGCATGTCGTAGCCGGAGGTGACGTCGTACCAACGGCATACGTCGCGCACCGAACGGCTCACGCAACCGGTGACCACCGTGAGCGGCGAAATCATGGTGTGCGGACCTCGGGGAATCCGGCCAGCGGTTCCCTTCATGCCGACGAGACCGTTGAACGCGGCAGGGATCCGGATCGAGCCGCCGCCATCGCCCGCGGTGGAAATCGTGACGAGCCCACCGGCCACGGCGGAGGAGGATCCGCCGGACGAACCGCCGGCGGTCCGCCCGTTTGTCCATGGGTTGTGGGTGATGCCGTTGAGCTTGGTGATCGAGA
>Ga0335397_10000596_pt1 | contig 47387 bp, 45 predicted proteins | sample MAT04_FD_205740 | JGI IMG/M metagenome (GOLD analysis project Ga0335397, IMG submission 205740) | Freshwater microbial communities from Lake Fryxell liftoff mats and glacier meltwater in Antarctica - MAT-04 (spades assembly) (version 2) ...
AGCAGATCGCTTTCGACGAAGCAGCACGCCGCTCGCTCGAGGCGGGCATGAACAAGCTCGCCGACGCAGTGCGCGTCACGCTCGGGCCGAAGGGCCGCAACGTAGTGCTCGACAAGAAGTGGGGCTCGCCCACGATCACCAATGACGGTGTGTCCATCGCCAAGGAGATCGAGCTCGAGGATCCGTACGAGCGCATCGGCGCCGAACTGGTCAAGGAAGTCGCCAAGAAGACCGACGATGTTGCCGGTGACGGCACCACCACCGCCACGGTTCTTGCCTGGTCGCTGGTGCACGAGGGCCTGCGCAACGTCGCCGCCGGCGCCAACCCGATGACCCTCAAGAAGGGCATCGAGGCCGCCGTCGAGGCAGCCGTTGGTTCCATCCGCGAGCTGGCCAAGGAAGTCGATTCGAAGGAGCAGATCGCACAGGTCGCCTCCATCTCCGCTGCCGACACCGAGATCGGTGCCACCATCTCGGAGGCCATCGACAAGGTCGGCAAGGACGGCGTCATCACCGTCGAGGAGAGCCAGACCTTCGGCATCGAGCTCGACTTCGTCGAGGGCATGCGCTTCGACAAGGGCTACATCAGCCCCTACTTCGCCACCGACATGGAGCGCATGGAAGCGTCGCTCGAGGATCCGTACGTGCTGCTCGTCAGCTCGAAGATCAGCTCGGTACGCGACCTGCTGCCCGTGCTCGAGAAGATCATGCAGAGCGGTCGCCCGCTGATGATCGTCGCCGAAGACGTCGAGGGCGAGGCTCTGGCGACGCTCGTCGTCAACAAGATCCGTGGCACGTTCAAGTCGGCTGCCGTCAAGGCGCCTGGCTTCGGCGAGCGTCGTAAGGCCATGCTGCAAGACCTCGCCATCCTCACCGGCGGCCAGGTCATCAGCGAGGAAGTCGGCCTCAAGCTGGAGAACACCACGCTCGACCTGCTGGGCAGCGCCAAGCGCATCATCATCACCAAGGATGAGACCACGGTCATCGAAGGCGCCGGCTCCGAGGACGACATCAAGGGTCGCATCAACCAGATCAAGGCCGAGATCGACAACACCGACAGCGATTACGACCGCGAGAAGTTGCAAGAGCGCCTCGCCAAGCTCAGCGGCGGCGTTGCCGTGCTGAAGGTCGGCGCCGCCACCGAAGTGGAGCTGAAGGAGAAGAAGCATCGCATCGAGGACGCAGTCTCCACCACCAAGGCTGCCATCGAAGAGGGTGTCGTGCCCGGCGGCGGCGTGGCGTTGCTGCGTGCCCAGGGCGCTGTCCTGGCCGTCGCCGACTCGCTCACCGGCGACGAAGCAACTGGTGCCCGCTTGGTCGCCAAGTGCCTCGAAGCCCCGCTGAAGCAGATCGCGGAGAATGCCGGCATGGAAGGCGGCGTCGCCGTTGCAATGGTGAAGAGCCTGAAGGGCAACGAGGGCCTCAACGCCGCCACCGGCGTCTACGAAGACCTCGTCAAGCTCGGCGTCATCGACGCTGCCAAGGTCACCCGCTCGGCGCTGCAGAACGCAGCCTCGATCGCGGCCCTGTTCCTCACCACCGAAGCCGTTGTTGCCGACAAGCCGGAAGCCGCTGGCGCCGGTGGTGGCATGGGCGGCGGCATGGAAGACTTCTGACCGGTCAGAAGTCTCAAGCCAGTCAGTGTGAAGGAAGGCCCGGAGCGCAAGCCCCGGGCCTTCCCCGGTTTTCCGCGGCTGCAGCTCGGGTCGGGCGCGAAACCCGGACAGAGTCGTCCGACTTTCGCGCCCGTTGGTTGCAAGCCGTCGTGTCATCAAATACGAGTCCAGCGTCTGGCACCCCGTCGCCGCCTTTGGCGGAACGTAGCGGGCAATCAGGTGGGTTGGCGGCCGAGCCAGATTTGGTACCAGCGGGCAGCGTCGGTGGCGAAGCGGAGGATGTCGCTGCTGGTGCGCTGCGCGTCGTCGACGGACTGCAGCGCTTCCATCCGTTGGCAGGCCCGACCCAGTTCCATCGCACCGAGCAGGAACGAACTGGACTTCAGCGTGTGCGCGGCGCGCTTCGCCGACACGATGTCGCCCTCGGCACAGGCGTCGGCCAGGGCGCCGCGGCGGCCCTGCAACTCGTCGAGGAAAGTTCGCACGAGTTCAACGACGACCTGCGCATCGCCGAGGTCAGCGGCCAGGCCGTCGAGCACTCTGGTGTCCACCGTGTTGGGCAACTCACCAACGGCTGGCACGTGCTGCACCCACCGCCGCAGTGCCTCGCCCAACACCGCCAGGCTGACGGGCTTCGGCAGGAAGTCGTCCATGCCAGCCTCTTCACAGGCGCGCCGATCAGCAGCGGCAGCGGCGGCCGTGACGCCAACGATGACGGACCGACGGCCGGTCTGCGCTTCCAACGCACGAATCCGGCGCGTCGCCTCCAGTCCGTCGATACCTGGCAGGTGATAGTCCATCAGGACGAAATCGGGCCCCTCACCCTTGGCCAGTAGTTCGACGGCAGCTTCGCCGGTGCCGACGACCACCGCCCGCATTCCCAAGCGGGCGAGTTGGCTCTCGGCCAGCATCTGGTTGACAAGGTTGTCGTCGACGACCAACACCGGCTGCCCGGCGATGTCCAATGGCGGCGGCCCCGGTTCGTCGACCTGGGGCGGTGGCTCGCATTCAGTCATCGGCAGCGTGACGGTGAACGTGGAGCCTTCGCCGATGTTGCTGACGGCTTGCATGGTGCCCGACATCAGCTCCACCAGCTGACGCACGATGGTGAGCCCGAGCCCGGCTCCACCGCCCTCGCCCGCGTTGCTGCCAGTGGTGAAGGCCTCGAAGACCGCTGTCATCTCGGAAGGTGCGATGCCCTGCCCGGTGTCCCTGACTTCGAAGCGCAGGCCTCCGGGCGCGACGGCCGCCATCAACAGGACCTCGCCCTCGGCGGTGAACTTGACGGCGTTGCCGACCAGGTTGCTGAGCACCTGACGCATGCGGGTGACATCGCCCAGGACCCACAACGGCGCGTCGTCGGGCACGTGACCCAGCACTGCCACCGGCTTGTCACGCGCACCGAGCCCGGCAAGCGCGACCACATCGTCAACCAACGACCGCACCAAGACCGGCTGCGCCACCAGCGAGACCGCACCAACACCGAGGCGCGATGAATCGAGCAGGTCATCGATGACGGTGGTGAGGCTGTCGATCTGACGACGAAGCGTGTTGGCCAGCGAGGATGCGTCGTCCTGGAGGCCGGCGGATGTAGTCAGCAGCTCGGCCAGCCCCGCCATGGCGTGCAGCGGGTTGCGCAGCTCATGGCTGACGGTGGCGATGAGGCGCGTACGCAGATCTGCCTCAGCCAGTGCGGCGTCGCGTGACTCGGCCAGGTCGCGCATCAGCGCTTTGCGCTCAGCGATGTTTCGAGAAGTGACGACGATGCCCGACACATCGGGGTCGTGCAGCAGGTTGACGGCGTGCGCCTCCACCGGCTGGTAACTGCCATCGGCAGCTTCGACCCGGAACTCGCCGGTGACCACCGCACCCGGGCTGGCGATGACCTTTTCGCGCATCGCAAGAACTCGTAGCGCATCGTCAGGGTGCAGCAGATCGAAGATGGTGCGATCAGCCCAGAACTCGGACGGGTAGCCGAGGATCGGTTTGTAGCGGCCGGAGGTCTCGATCAGCGAACCGTTCTCATCGATCAGCGAGATCGTGTCGTCGATGTTCTCGATCAACTTTTGAATGCGGTGCGCATCGAACCGCGCTGCGTCGGTCACAGGTGTAGCGGTGCTGAACAGTGCGACCCGTTGGCCGTCGCGCTCCAGCGCCCGCAGCGTCAAACGCACCAGTTGGTCGCCACCACCTGGGCGTGGGGCCTGCTGCATCGACACGTACTCCGCCAGTTCGCCGGAGCGCAGTTGCGCCAGCACCTCGCCGGTGTGGCCGCGATCACCTGGCTCGATCATCGCCTCGAAGGGCAGTCCGACGAGGTCGTCGGGGGTCAGCTCGAAGACCGCCGCGTACTCGCGGCTGCCCGCGATGCCGTGACCGTCGGCGTCGAACAGCGACCACGCAACGGGCGCGTGCAGCAGCGCTTCCGCGAGCAGCTGAGCATCGATCCTGTGTTCCACCTAGGCATTGTGGCCGAACCACTGCAGCTGACGTGCGACCCCCGCACAGAGCAGCGGCGCAGTATCAACCAAAGGTCAGCCGCCGGCGACGGCAGGAATGATGCTGATGGTGCAGCCGGCGGGGGTGGGTGTGTCGAGCCCGTCGAGGTAGCGAACATCATCGTCGGCCACGAACAGGTTGACGAACTTGCGCATCGCACCGGACTCATCCAGCAACCGGTCGCTGAAGCCGGGATGCGTAACCTCGAGGTTGGCGATCACTTCGGTGAGCGTGGCGCCCTCCACCTGCACTGTGGAAGCGCCGCCCGAGAGAGGACGCAGGGTGGTGGGGATTCGAACTGTCACAGCCATGCGGCAAACTCTACCGACCTGGTCGGGATTTCGACCTGCCACGGCGGTGACCGTGCTGCCCTAACCTTTGGGCGATGCGAGTGCTGGCCGCGGTCGACAAATTCAAGGGCACGGCCACCGCTGCGCAGGTGGCCGCGGCCATCGGTCATGCCTGCTGGGAGCTTGGCCACGAGTGCGTCGAGCAGCCCGTTGCCGACGGCGGGGAGGGCACGTTGGAAGCACTGGGCGGAGCCAATCGCACCAGCGTGGTGACCGGGCCGTTGGGCGACGCAGTGAAGGCCGAGTGGCGCCTGCACCGGGGCACTGCAGTCATCGAGATGGCTCGCGCTTCAGGTCTCACGCTGGTGGGCGGAGCCGAGGGCAACGATGCGATGGCCGCCACCACCACCGGCACCGGCGAGCTGATCGATCAGGCGCTGGACTTGGGGGCCAAGAAGATCGTCGTCTGCCTCGGCGGTTCGGCCACCACCGATGGCGGCCTGGGCTGTGTGCGCGCCATCACCGCACCGAATCGTCTGCGCAGTGTGCAGCTACTGGTGGCGTGCGATGTGCAGACCCTGTTCGCCGACGCGGCCCCCGTGTTCGGGCCGCAGAAGGGTGCCTCGCCGGCCCAGGTCGACATGCTGCGCGGCCGGCTCGAACGCCTCGCCCAGATGTACCAGGAGCAGTACGGCGTCGACGTGCGCAACCTGCCGGGTACCGGCGCCGCAGGCGGCCTGGCCGGCGGCCTGGTCGCGCTCGGCGGACGACTTCTGCCCGGCTTCGATCTTGTGGCCGACGAAGTCGACCTGCACGATCACATCGCAGCAGCCGACGTGGTGATCACCGGCGAGGGTTACCTCGACGAACAGAGCTTCGATGGCAAGGTGATCGGCGGCGTGCAAGCAATGTGCGACGAGGCTGGAAAGCCGGTCGCCGCTGTCGTCGGTGACAGCGCACCAGAGGTCGTCGACCGCATCAAACACCGATCACTTACTCAGGAGTTCGGCCTCGAACGAGCGATGAACGAGCCGCTGTGGTGCATCGAGCGAGCAGCCTCCAGCCTGCTTGGTGAACTCTTCGCCTGACTGCTGTTCCAAGTGCCCCTGCGCTACTAGTTTCGGTGAATGTCCGATGAGCCAGCGCGTCCTCCTGCCGATCTCGCGATTATCAACTGCACCGCGTTGCTGGGGGTGACAGGCGACCGCACAACGTTTGCCCCGGGGACCACGTTGGAGATCACGGGCGGCCGCTTCACGAGCGTCGATCAAAACCCGGCGCACCCACCGGTTGCGCGCGAGGTCATCGACGCTCGCGGAATGGTCGCCATGCCGGGCCTCATCAACACGCATTGCCACGCGGCGATGACGTTCCTGCGCGGAGCCGCCGAAGACGTCAGTGTTGCGCATTGGTTCAACGACTACATCTGGCCGATGGAGATCAATGTCGGCGAGCGCGATGTCTATCTGGGCACGCTGGTCGCGGCGGCAGAGATGATCGAGTGCGGCGTCACCACGTTTGCCGATCACTACTTCTTCATGGACCAGGCAGCGCAGGCGGTGATGGACACGGGTATGCGCGCGAATCTTGGCTCGGCCTTCTTCAGTTCGCAAGGGCCCGAGGGCGGCCTGGGCCAATCGGTCGAGTTCGCCGAGCGTTGGCACGGCAAGGCCGAAGGTCGCATCACCACCTCGCTCGCCCCACACGCGCCATACACGGTGAGCGATGACGATCTGCGCGGAGCCGCCGATGCCGCCCGCCGCATCGGCGTCCGTGTGCACCTGCATGCCTCCGAGGACATCGCGCAGGCCAACTCCAGCATCGCATCGCGTGGTATCTCGCCCATCCAGGTGCTGCAGGAGACGGGCGTGCTCGATGCCGGCGTGATCATCGCTCACGGAAACGGCATCATCGACAGTGACATCCCGCTGCTGGCTGCCGCTCGCGACCGGGCCGGGGTGACACACGGTCCGAAGGGATACCTCAAGTTCGCACTCGGCCCGCTGACGCCTATCCCCGCGCTACGTGCCGCTGGTGTGCCGGTCGGCTACTGCACCGACGGCGTGGCATCGAACAACACGATGGACATCTTGGAGAGCATGCGCATCACGGCCATCATGCAGAAGCAGATTGCCGAGGACGCCACCTGGTTCAAGAGTTCGATGGCACTGGAGATGGCCGGCCCCGAGTCGGCTGCCGTGTTGGGTATGCGTGGCCAGATCGGTGAGCTGACCGTGGGGTCGTGCGCCGACGTGATCCTGGTGGATGTCAGCGGTTTCCACTGCCAGCCGATGCACGACCTGGCCGCGGCACTCGTCTATTCGGTGCAACCCTCAGATGTGCAGACCACCATCGTCGACGGCCGCGTGCTGATGCGCGATCGCAAGCTGCTCACCATCAACCGTGACGCACTGCTGGCCGAGTTCCGCCAGCGGGCGCGTGAGATCACCGACCGTACGCACGGCCGAACCATCCAGGACTACAACACCTGAACGACAACACCTGAACGACAACACCTGAACGACAACACCTGAACGACAACACCCGAGGCGTGGGCTCGGGCGGGTTAGACGGTGGTGGTCGGCGCCACGGTGACACCTGTGACAGGTGCGCCACTGATCGCAGCCAGCGTCTCGCCGGCGCTGTCGTTGCCCAGCATCAGCAACACGCCGCTACCTTCGGCCCAGTTGCCACTGGCAACCGGCACAGGCATACCCTGATCGACAATTTCGATGCCACCGAACAACGCCGCCAGCGACGTGGCGACGGGCAGTGCGGTCGGGTCAGCTGAGTTGTACAGCACCCTGCTGACGTCCAGCTTCTCGGACGCGTTGACCGGCTCTGCCATGTCGTAGCCCTTGCCGCCGATCGCGGTGGACATCTGGCCGGCGGCACCGTTGATGCTGCTGGCGTTTGCAACCTGCACCTTGGTGCCAGTGGTGACCGCGACCGGAACCGTGGTGTCCGGCGCGAGAGTGGGAGCGACGGTTGCCGCGGGGTCGAGCGTAGTACCGGGTGCGTCGGTGGAGACGCTGGGCTTGGCGACGGTGCTGTCACCGCCGCCATCGTTGACCTTGCGCAAAATGAGGAAGCCGAGCACCAGCGCGACGAGCGTGACAACAATGGCAACGGTGCTACCCATCGGGGCTGCGCCGTTCGTGCGACCGGTGCGGCCAGCGTTTTCGTTGCTCATCAGGACTCCTCAGTTGTGAAGGGCAATTGTGAAGGGCAGTTGTGGTCAGGTGTGTCAGCCCTGTTCGCCTGCAGCCGCGCCATCAATCATTGCCCGACGACGGCGCTCGCGGTGACGACGCAGGCGGCGAACCACCAGCTGGTCGGCGAGCAACGCCGCCGGATGATCAATCACCCGGTTGAGTTCGAGATTGTAGTCCTCCACGGAACAGGCAAACCGCGCACGGATCGCTTCGTGGCGATCCTCGTCCAACATGAACCACGTTGCCTCGAACTGCAAGATGCCCAGCTCGCGCTCGTCGAGTGTCTCTGCGGTCGTGTTGCTGGTCGTAGGGTGCTCGCTCATGATGCCACCAGCTTGGCCCAGCTGGGTCCGTGAAACCGGGCATCGCACAGGTGTTCGTTCCCTGGTCAGCTAACGTGCGCGGCCATGTCGACGCGCCCGTTCATGATCGGTGTTGCTGGTGGTACGTGCTCCGGCAAGACCACCGTCAGCGAGAAGCTGGCAGAGCTGGCGGGCGACGAACAGTTGGCGCTGCTCAAGCTGGATTCGTACTACGTCTCTTACGACGACCAACCGTTGAAGGTCCGCGAGAAGGCCAACTACGACCATCCGGATGCGTTCGATTGGCAGTTGCTCAACGATCACCTGGCCGCGCTGTCGCATGGCTCGACGGTGCCGGTGCCCATCTACGACTACACCAACCATCGCCGAAGCGGCGCAGTGCGCATGGTGCCGCCGGCGAACATCGTCGTGGTGGAAGGCATCTTGGTGCTCTACGAGTCCACACTGCGCGAGCGCTTCGACTTGAAGGTGTACATCGACACCGACGCCGACTTGCGTTTCATCCGCCGGCTGCAGCGCGACGTGGCCGAGCGTGGCCGAACGATGGAAAGCATCATCGCCCAGTACCTGGAGTCGGTGCGCCCGGCGCACGAGCAGTTCATCGAACCGAGCAAGCGCCATGCCGACGTGATCTTCCCCCAAGGCGGCATGAACGCCCCCGCCATCGACGTGCTCCTGGCACGTGTGCGCGAGTTGGCCGTCATCGAGTAGCCAGCCGAGGTGACGCGGAGTTGCGACCGCAACCTGGGGCTTTGAGCAAAAGGCGCGTCATATGTGGGCTGTGGGCGCGGTAGGGCGGCCGTTACACTCGGCGAATGAGTCGCCGGGTTAGCTCAGCTGGCAGAGCAACGCACTTGTAATGCGTAGGTCAAGGGTTCGATTCCCTTACCCGGCTCCACATAATGCCAGGTAGATGGCACTTTTATTGGTTGCCAAGTCTTCTCCGGCCAGAGCGCAATCCAAGATTTGCAGTTGTCGGAAGGGGGTGCGTAACAGCCAAGGCAACGCTCAGCTCGCGGATCATCGAGTTCAACGCATTGTCATGGTCGTCGGCGAAACACTCGGGATACACCGGGTTCGACATGATGATCCCGATGCACTCCTGAACAGGCGCCCGGTCGAACGGGAGGGGCGACTGGCGTAGGCGGACAGTGGTGGTCCGAACGTGCGGTGCGAGGTCATCACACAAATAGGTGGTCAACGACGCGGCGGCCACGCGCTGGACAAGCCCTCATGTGCATGCGGCGCGTGCTCGAACGACTGGTCGTCATTGCAATGGAGTGAGGACGCGTCGAAACACGACGTCGATCGAATGCGCTCGGTCTGCGTCAACGTCTGCGCATCGCGACCCAACTACGAACGCACGTCGACGCCGATCTGGCAGCCGGTCGTGCAATCGCCGGGTTCGGTGCGGGAGTGTCTGCCGGCGCCAGGACTCGCCGAGTTGGGAGCCGGCATGCGCGACCCCTCATGCAGCCGCCGTGCGATCCTCTGACTAGTGCCGCCATGCGGGCGAGCCGTCCGACGAGTGGCACCTACTCGGCAGTAGTCGGCACAGTTTTCGTGCCGACTAGCGAAGACTTCGCGAGTACTCGGATGCCGTTTGTGAACTCGGCACGTTCAGCGCCCCGATTCGCCCACCCAACGATCAATGCCGCCGACGAAGAACTCATCACCATTCTTGCCCGGTGCTGCTCGCACCAGCGAGGTCGCCGCTGCCCTTGGAAAGTCCGTGCGGTGGACCCGGCAACGACTGAACATTCTTGTCGATACAGGACTCGTCGTAGAACTTGGCGAAGGCCCCAACGACCCCCGTCGCCGTTACGCCTTGGCGGCACAACCCAACGGACGCTGATCCACCGCCAGCTCGCGCGCCACGAACGCAGCTGGTCGAACCCGGTCGGTGGCTGTTGCGGGCATCCTGCGACGGTAACGTCGTCACGCATGACACCCGACCGTGAGCGGATCAGTTTTCTATTTGGTGAGGACGCTCTCATCGACCTCGACGCGTACGATTTGACCGTTGAGTCAGACGTCGTTGCAGCCGTCGAGCGGTTCATGGGCCCGCCGAGCGGCTCAGCTGTGGATGGAGTTCGGTTGGCCGCACGCACCATCGCTGTCCGCCAAGTTCTTGGTGACGACCCGCCCGAGGCGTGGCTGGCCGCGATCCGCATGCGTGATGCAGGCTTCGATCGTGACGACGTGCTTGGCCAGTTGTCGATGGTGATCTCCGAGCACTTCATCGAAAGCCGCGCCATGGCCGTGCCAGGCGACCCTGCAGGACTGACCGCCGCGTTGAACGCGCTCCCGTTGCCCTCCGCCGAACAGATCGCCGAGGTACTGATCGCCATCGCCCGTGCAAACCCCGGGCTCCACGCCGACGATCACACCCGGCAAGCCGTTGCAGCACTGGGGACGGGTGGGGGCGGGCGAGTCCTGCAGGCCCTGGTCGAGCGCGTGCTCGACCATCTGGTGGAAGGCCCATTGCACTGGTTGGCAGACGATGCGACGGTCGCGTTCTTCGACACGATTGCCGGCCGAACGTTCACGCATCGGCTCAACGACTCCGAACGCGAGCTGGGCGTGATCAGCATCTGCGTCGACATCGCTGGCTATCAACGCTTCGACAGCGTGCGTCTCGCTGACGGAACCGAGCTCGAGCCGTTCTCAGTAGAGGACGGTCACATGGCATGGCATGGCCCTGCGGGTTGGCTTGGTGGTTTCAACGCGGACGACCTTCTCGCATTCACCGCGGAGTTCACCGCGCCGAGCGGCGACGAACGTGTCGATGCGACGGTCACGATCCGGGTGGTCGCCGAACCTGCGGCGGTGCCTGGCGAGCTGGTTTCGGCGGTACGCGCTGCCTATGACGCTGAGCAGCACGAGCACGGACTGCCGGTCGCGGCGGAGGATCTGGTCGTGTGGCTCTGCCACTACCACCCCGACATGTTCAGAGTGCCGCTACCACCGCTGTCCGACCTCATCGAACACGCCGGCCTGCAGCTGCACGGTGGCTTTGTCGCGCATGACGATTCGGTGTGGCGACAGGATCTGTTGGCACGACGAACGTACCGGCTCCTCGACCTCGTGCCCGAGCCTCACTGGCGCAAGGTGCTCGGCCGCGCCATCGAGGTGCTTGCCGACCCAGAGGCGGACATCGACCTCGTGCGCACTTCGCTCGACGAATGCGCAGAGCCCGAGACGCTCGACGAGCTCGTCGAACTGTTGATCCCCGAGTATCTGGCACCGCAGGACGAGCACGAATTTGCCGGCGTCGATGCGCCCGGTCGCGCGTTCGAGCTGGTCCACCGGGCGATCGCAGTCGCCCGTCGGCCGCGTCAAGTGGCCACGGCGGAGTACCTCGCATGTATGCTGCGCGAGCGGTGCGGGCAGCCCATCGTCGCCCTCGAGCACCTCACCCGCGCGGTCGAGGCGCAACCCCGGCTCGGGCCGATTGTGGAGCGGATGGGGTGGTACAGCTTCGACCAAGGTGACGCCCGCAGCGCGATGCGTTGGTGGCGTCGACTGGACGAGCCTCACCCCGCGGCGAGAACCATTGCTGGGTTCCTCGCTCAGGCAGATGGCAAACCCAAGGTCGGGCGTAACGACCCGTGCTGGTGCGGGTCCGGCCGGAAGTTCAAGCAATGCCATCAGGGCACCAGCGACCTGCCGGCGCTTCCCGATCGGGTGGGCTGGCTGTGCCGCAAGGCATCAACCTGGGTCGAACACACGACCGGCGAGGCACGCAGTCTGCTCACGGATCTGGCCATCGCTTATGTCGCCGGAGACCCCGACGCTGAGGCTTCCGACGTGATGAGCGCCGACGAGCACAGGATGCAGCAGCAGTTCCAGGCTGCGTTTGCCGATCCGCTGCTGTTCGATGCGGCGCTCCACGAAGAGGGCCAGTTCCGACGTTTTCTCTACGAACGCGGCGACCTGCTACCCGATGACGAGCGGCTCCTCGCCACCGCGTGGCTCACCGTCGATCGCAGCGTGCACGAAGTGCTCTCAGTCGAGCGTGGAGTTGGACTCAAGCTGCGCAATCTCGCCACCGGAGATGTCGTCGATGTACGCGAACGCACCGCGTCGAAGCAGGCGAACGTGGGCGAGCTGTACTGTGCGCGCGTGGTGCCTGATGGTACATCGCACCAGATCATCGGCGGCGTGTTCGAGGTGCGCACCGGCCACGAACAGCAAGTACTCGACCTATGCCTGGCCGGCGACGCTGCGGCGTTGTGCGCATGGGCTGGCGCACTGGCCCAGCCACCACGAATCGTTCACCGGCCGGGCATGATCGACTCGATGCTGGACCGAGGCGCATTACAAGCCGCGCTCGACGAGAACGAATTCGCGGACGAGACCGAGATGCTGTCGCGACTCAACGCCGAACTGTCGCGGCAAGCCCAATCACGGTGGCTTGACGACAGCGTTCCGGCTCTCGGCGGCCTGACCCCACGCCAGGCCGCGGCCGACCCCACGCGGCGCGAACAGCTCGAACGACTGCTCGGTGAGTTCGACCGGATGGACGACAGCCTTCGCGACGCGTTCGCGCACGTCGACGGCGTCGTCACGCCGATCACCTACGACACCGCCGAGCTGCGGCGGGAGCTGGGCATCACCTGACTCATCGATCATCTCGCCGGGCGAACATCAGCGAACGCGATGACTCTCCGCCGGGCGGGCCGGCCGAGATTCGGCCAAGATTTCGGCCAAGAAATTCGAAAACAAAGGGCGCTACGAGCCGATACTGGACGGACTGAAGAATTGAAGACACGCTGCCAGATGGCACTATTTGACACGAGGCGGACGGATCGGATCAAAGTTGTAATACGTAGGTCAAGGGTTCGATTCCCTTACCCGGCTCCTATAACACCAGGTAGATGGCACTTTCTTGATTGCTCACTCTTCTCCGGCCAGCGGGTCGGTCAAGATTTGCAGTTGCCGGGACGGGTGTGCTCAACAGTCAAGGTCAGGGTGTGATTGCACCTCATCGAGTCGAACGCGTGGCCTGCTCGAACGGAGTAACACTCGGCCTACAGCGAGGTCGACGCGACCATCCCCATGAACTGCCGAATAGCATCCTCACAGTTGGCCGCCACACCTACCGTGGTGATCACCACAGCCTGCTGAAGTAGATGAGCGAGACGCTCACGCCGAACACGATCACCCCAGCACGCATCTTGGCCGCTGGCAGGGAACTGGCAACTCGGCCACCGATGTGGCCACCGAGCAGGCTTGCCGGCGCCATCACCATTACGAGCGTCCACGCAACCTTGCCCGAGAAGGAAAGGAACACTGCCGCCGAGATGTTGACCAGGAAGGACAGCAACTGCTTGACAGCGTTCAATCGGTTGAACGGCAGTTCAGAAAACAATCCGAGCACGGCCATGAGCATGATGCCGAGGCCCGCCCCGAAGTATCCGCCGTACACCGACGCAACCGAAACTGTGGCCAGTTCCAGTGCAGCGTGCGAGCGCCCGTCACGAGAGCGCGACAGCAACCAGCGACGCAAGCGGTCCTGGAACGCGAGAAGCACGGACGCGCCGAGGATCAGGAAAGGCACGAGAAAGCGAAAGACGGCCTCGCTACTCATAATGAGCAGCACCGAACCCGCCAGACCCCCCAGCGCCGCGACGACCATCTGTGGGCGCAACGCACGCTGCAGCCCGCCGAGGTCGGCACGCTGCGCGTATGTCCCACCGATGTAGCCGGGGCAGAGCGCGACCGTGTTGGTGGCGTTGGCCCGAATGGCAGGCACCCCGATTGCCGTCAGTATGGGGAACGACACCAGCGTGCCGCCCCCGGCGACAGCGTTGACGAGGCCTGCTCCGGTCGCGGCCGCAGCGGCCGCCAAGTGGGCCAGCACCGAGAAGTTTGTCATTCGTTCCCTCCAATTCGTATACATTATGCACCAAAGGTGAGCCCCCTTACCATTTCGCCGAAGATTCCGCTCAAGCGCAGGTCGGAGAGTTCACACATGGCTCTGTTCGGTGTCGCCGGACGGCCTATCGTGAAGGCCATGACTGTCGGGAGCGCACATCAGACCCTTCGTGAGGTGGCCGCCGACGAGATCCTCGGCATGATCATGAGGGGTGACCTGAAACAAGGTGAGCGACTGTTCGAGGACCGTCTGGCAGAGCAGTTGGGGGTGTCGCGTAACCCGGTGCGCGAGGCAATTCGGGCTCTCGAGGGCACCGGCCTGGTGGAAGTCATCGCTCGGCGCGGCGCCTACGTGAGCAAGCTTGACCCAATGCAGTTGCGTCAGTTGCTCGAGCTACGGAGCGTGATCGAGGCGTACGCGGCCGAGCGAGCGGCGATCAACCGCAGCGACGACGACCTCGCATCGCTCCGCGGCATTCTCGCCGCTGGCAGGGCCGCATCCGGTGTTAACGACCTCGTCGCCGCCGCGGCATTCCATCGGAACTTTCACATCGCCATTGAGCGGGCCTCTGGCAACGAGTACCTCGAAGTCGTGGTTGCACCTCTCCGCCATAAGACCGAACTCGTCTTCAGCATGCTCGCCGACGCTCGCGGCGTCACGGGGTGGGACGAACACCAGCGCATCTTTGATGCAATCGAATCGGGCGATGCGGAGACTGCTCGTTCGTGCACCTTCGAGCACATGGCCTCGGTCATGCGCGACCTTGCCGACAACTCTACGTCGGCTAGAGCTGACGAAGACCCCGCACGCGCGTCGTGACCTCACCGTCGAAGGTCGACGTCGTCATCATCGGGGGCGGAATTGCCGGCGCGTCGGCGGCATGGGCACTCTCCGAGCATGTCTCGGTGGCGCTGGTCGAGCAGGCGCCGAGCGCCGGATACCACGCCACGGGTCGGTCCGCGTCCGTCCTCTCGGAAACATCCGGTCACGCGGCGGTGTGTGTATTGGCGGCAGCCAGCCGCGGGTTCTTCGAGTCGCCGCCTGTTGGGTTCGTCGAGCACGCGCTGCTCAGCCCACGCGGACTGCTCTGGGTCGGTCGAGCGGCCGACGCCGGCGCGCTCGACCACCTCGTCGAGCGTGCTCGTTCCGTGGCCCCCACGGTTCGTCGTCTCACGCCCGCCGAGACATTGACGCTCATCCCGCACTTCAAACCGGGGGCAGTGGCCGGCGGCGCCACATTCGAACCCGACGCGATGGCGATCGACACTGATGCGCTGCTGCAGGGGTACGTGCGAGGTCTGCGCCTGCGCGGTGGCCTCATGTTCACCTCCACGGCGGCTGTCGAGCTCTCACCGACTGGCGGAGGGTGGTCGGTCGTCTGTGATGGTCGGACGTTCTACACGCCAGCAGTCGTCAACGCCGCAGGTGCATGGGGAGATGTGGTTGCTGCGAGGGCCGGCGTCGCGCCCATCGGTCTCGAGCCCCGCCGACGGACGGCGTGCCTGGCTGTTCTCGCCGACGTCGACCCGACGTGGCCGCTGGTGATGGATGTCGCCGGCCGCTACTACGCGGAACCGGAATCGGGTGGATTGCTGGTCTCCCCGGCGGATGAATCGCCCAGCGAGCCGTGCGACGCGCAGGCCGAGGAGCTCGACGTAGCTCTCGCGCTCGACCGCCTAAGGGAGGCCACCACTTTGCCGTTGCGCAGCGTGCGACGCGCGTGGGCGGGCTTGCGGACCTTCAGCCGTGATGGTGCACCGGTGGTTGGCGAAGACCCTGCCGCGCCAGGGTTCTTCTGGCTCGTCGGCCAGGCAGGGGCGGGTATCAAAACGGCGCCGGCAATGGCGTCCTCGGTTGCCGCACTCGTTCGCGGCGAATCCGCACCCACGACACTCGCCGACCAGGCGGTTGGCGAACTCGACCTGTCGCCTGCTCGATTTCGTTGAACCCCGCTCAGTCCCAACCGACGATCGTGGCAACGAGCAGGCCGACCGCGACCAGACCCGAGAACGACAGGATTGCCGGGCGCGTGTAACCACGATCGAGCCAGCGGCTCGCCCACCGCGAGAGCGCGAAGCCGATCAGCATCGCCGGCAGCAGAGTGAGGGCGCGGCTGAAGTCGGCGGCGTGTACCTCGCCGGCGGCACCAAGAAGGGTGAGTGACAGCAAGGCCCCGAACGTGAAGAACAGCGCGAGCGCGGCGCGCATCTGAGCGCCGGAGTGCCGTTGGTAGACGAGCGCCATGGGCGGGCCACCCACCGACGTGAGGCTGCCCATGAATCCCGACATCGCCCCAGCGCCGAACAGTACCGGACCCGAGGGTTCCACCCTCCACCCAGCGGCGCTGAGCGCTACGCCAACGAGGATCAGTACGGAGAACAGCACGAGCATCCATTGCTCTGGGAGCCACACGATTGCGGCAGTGCCCAGAATGCTGCCCGGAACCCGACCAAGAAAAGCCCACTTCAACGCGCGCCAATCGAGCATCACTCGTTCGCGGAAGCTGACACCGATCGTGAGCAGCAACGCCAGCATGAGAAGTGGCACCGGCACCAGGTCGGGGTCAAGGAGGGCAAGCACTGGAGCGCCGATCAGCCCCAAACCGAAGCCGAGCGACCCTTGCACGCAGGCGCCGATCACAACGGCAACGCATGCCAGTACGAAATCGATCGGCGTCATCGGCGGCGGGTATCGAGAGGCGGGTTCAGCGAAAGAAGCACGCGGCCCAGTGGCCGGGAAGCTTCTCTTCCAGGGGCGGTGTCTCGACTCGACACCGCTCTTCGACGAGCGGGCACCGGGTCTGGAACCGGCAGCCTGCAGGTGGGTTCACCGGGTTGGGGATCTCGCCCTGCAGCACGATGCGACGTCGCGCGCGCTGGACGGGAGGATCGGGGATGGGCACGCTCGACAGCAGCGCCTCGGTGTATGGATGGAGGGGTGACTCGTACAGCGAGTGCGTTGGCGCTATCTCGACGAGCTTGCCCGAGTAAAGGATGGCGATGCGGTGCGAGATGTGACGCACCACCGACAGATCGTGTGCGATGAAGAGATAGGTGAGCCCGAGCTCAGCCTGCAGGTCCTGCAGCAGGTTGACCACCTGCGCTCGGACCGACACGTCGAGGGCCGAAACCGGCTCGTCAGCGACGATGAAATCGGGCCGCAGCGACAGTGCGCGGGCTATGCCGATCCGCTGTCGTTGGCCGCCGCTGAATGCGTGCGCATAGCGATCAATAGTGTCGACCGGCAACCCACACCGATCCAGAAGGTCGGTGACCGTCGGACGCGCATCTTCGGAGTTCTTCGCCAACCCGTGCACTACGAGCGGCTCCGCTACCAACTGGAGGACGGTCTTGCGCGGGTTGAGGCTGGCGTACGGGTCCTGGAAGACGAGCTGCATATGCCGCCTCAGCTGGCGGAGCTCCTCGCCCGAAGTAGTGGTGATGTCGTTGCCTTTGAACGTGATGGAACCGGCTGCGGGGGCGAGGCGGCGAAGGACAGCGCGCCCGACCGTGGTCTTGCCGGAACCGCTCTCGCCGACGAGCCCCAGGGTCTCGCCAGGTGCGATGGAGAACGACACGTCGTCTACCGCGCTGACGAAGTTCACTTGCTTTCCCCAGAAACCGCTGCGCCCAACGGGAAAGCGAATGCTGAGATGGTCGACCTCGAGCAGTGGCGTAGCGGTGGTGACGTCAGACATCGGTCGGGTCCTGCTCTGCCGTGTCGGGCGCGGCCTCAGTCTCGTCCACGCAGGTCGTGTCCTCGAATGCTCGCCAGCAGGCGACCTTGCGACCATTGGGGTAGGTCTTCAGGCCCGGCGTCACTTCCAGGCATTGAGTGATCGCAAGCGAGCACCGTGGCGCGAACGAGCATCCGGCCTGTGGGAGGACAAGGTCCGGAGGAGAGCCCTCGATGCTGACCAAGCGTGGCATCACGATGTCGAGTCGCGGTGTGCTGCGCAGCAGTCCGGCCGCATACGGATGACCGGGGTCGGCGAACAGCTCCTCGGCCGTCGACAGCTCCACGATCTTGCCGGAGTACATCACGGCCACGCGGTCGCACAGACCGGCGACGACACCGAGGTCGTGCGTGATGAGGAGCACCGCAAGTCCGAGTCGCTGCTGCAGGTCGGCGATGAGATCAAGGATCTGCGCCTGGATCGTGACATCGAGTGCGGTGGTCGGCTCGTCGGCAATGAGCAGTTCCGGCTCACACGCCAGCGCCATCGCGATGAGTACTCGCTGGCGCATACCCCCCGACATCTCGTGTGCGTATTGCTTGACGCGTTCCGCGGGGTTCGCAATGCCGACAAGATCGAGCAGCGCTACCGATCGAGCGCGTGCCTGGCGACGGCTCATGCCCATGTGACGGCGTAGGACCTCGTCAATCTGCATGCCGATCGTGAACACTGGATTCAGCGAGGTCATCGGGTCTTGGAAGACCATTGCGATTTCGTTGCCGCGAACGCGAGCGAGCGTGGAGTCGGCATCGTTGACCAGCGACTCGCCCTTCCAACGCACGTCGCCGCTGGTGATCTTGCCCGGCAGTTCGGTGAGGCCGAGTAGCGCCTGCGCGGTGACGCTCTTGCCTGAGCCGCTTTCGCCGACCAAGCCCAGAGTCTCTCCCTTCGCCACCGTGAAACTTACGTCGCGGACCGCGTGGACCACGCCGCGGCGCGTGAAGAACTTCACCGTCAGGTGCTCGACCTCGAGGATCGTGTCGCCGACTGCGTGATCGCTGGTGGACCGTTGTTCGATCAGGGGCACGCTCATGCCGCGCCTTTCCCGGACCCAATGGCGGCGGCGGCGAACTTCTTCTCTCGCTCCTGCGGATCGAGAGCGACCCGCAACCAGCTGCTGAGCAGGTTGACCGCCAGCACCGTCAAGCTGAGCAGGAGGCCGGGGTAGATGATGAGCCACTGGTTGCCGAACAGTTCGTGGTCGCCGGCGCGGCTGATGTCCAGCCCCCACGACACTCCCGGGTACTGGATGCCCAGTCCGAGGAAACTGAGAGCGGCCTCGGCAAGAATGATTCGGGCGAACTCGAGTACCGCCAGCGTGGCCAACGGCGTGACGAGATTGGGGAGGATGTGGGTGAACACCACCCGCTTCGGCTTGCAGCCGATGATCTCCGCCGCTTCGACGAATGGGCGCTCTTTGACCGACAGCACCACGCCGCGGGTCATGCGGCCGTAGACCATCCAGCCGTTGACGGCCAGGATGAAGGTGATGCTCGCCACGCTGCCACCGACGAGAGCGATGAGCAGCATCGCCAGCAGCAAGCCCGGGAACGAGACCTGTACGTCGACCCAGCCCATCAGCCAACGATCGGTGCGGCCACCCTTGTAGCCCGACCACAGGCCTACAAGGACGCCGAAGACGCCTGCGAAGAGCACCACGAGCACACCGATGACCAGCGACGTTCGGGCACCAGCCAGGAGTCGCGACAGGACGTCATATCCCTGCCAGTCGGTGCCGAAGATGTGGTCCCAGCTGCCGCCATGCCACACGGGCGACTGCATCGCATTGGACAGATTGCCGGCGTTGGGGTCGATGTCGAGGATCATCGGCCCGAAGATTGCGCCGAGGACCAGGAGAACGAGGAAGATCAGCGACGCAAAGCCGAGCCGGTCGCGCACTAGGTCGGGCAGCAACCCTGACCGGCTGCGCACCGCCGCCAGTTCGAACGGTCGGCCATGCAAGGCCTCCTCGGCCAGCTCGGCTTCCCCTACATCGTGGAGTTCGCTGGTGTATTCGTCGGGCACACTCATTGCAGATCCACCCTCGGGTCGAGCACTTTGTAGGCGATGTCAATGACGATGTTGAGCAGCACCACGATGACGGCGATGACGAACACGATGGCCTGAATGAGGTAGAAGTCCTGGTTCTTGATGGCAGTCTTCGCCATGAAGCCGAGGCCAGGCCAGTTGAACACGGACTCGACCACGACCGTGTAACCGGCGAGCGCTCGGATGAGCTCCCAGCCCAGCAGGGTGACGTATGGAATGCCGGCGTTACGCAACGCGTGCACTCCCATGATGCGGCGCTGAGTCATTCCCTTCGCCTTGGCGACTTTCACATATTGAGTGTTCATCTCGTCGATCATCGACGAGCGAACGACGATCGAGAGCCGGCCGATGGCAGGGAGCGCAAGGCACACCGCGGGCAGCACGAGATTGCTGGTCCAAGGACCAGGCCCGGTCTCGAACCAGTGCAGCTTCACGGTGAACGCGATGAGGAGCATGAAGCCGAGGAAGAACTGCGGCATCGAGAGTCCGATGAGGCTGAGGGTAGTAAGAACACGATCAGTGATGCCGCCCGGCTTGCGGCTGGCCAACACCCCAAGTGGGATGCTGAACACCACAGCGAACAACATGCCGAGCGCGACGAGTTGGATGGTGCGGGGTAGATAGTCGAACACGACCGAGAGCGCTGAGTGTCCACGCACGTATGTGCTCTCACCGAGATCGAGACGGAGCAGGTCGCCAAGGAAGCGGACGAACTGCGTGAGGATGCTGTCATTGAGGCCCATGGCTGAGCGCCTGGCCTCGCGTTGTTCAGGAGTTGCCGAGAGCGGCAGCATGAACTTCACGGGATCGCCGATGAGGCGAGTGATGACGAACACGAAGATGGTCACTCCGAAGATGACCACGAGCCCTTGGCCCAGTCGACGTGCGATGTAGCGTCCCATGTTGTTGCTGCCGCTCCCGGCTCTCCTCACCAGCTCAGCTGGTGACAGACATTTCTTTGACGAGAAGCTTGGAATCGACCCGGGGGGTCCAGCTCATCCGTGTGGACAAACCGTAGAGGTCGGAGTTGCTCGCGAGCCAGACGAAGTACGAGCCGTCGGCGGCAATCTTTACTGCCTTCTCGTAGGTTGCCTGACGTTCGATCGGGTCCAGTTGCTGGCGGCCCTGATCGATGAGCCCTGACAGCTCCTCGTTGGTATTGGACGAACCGACGCCACCGGCCTGGTAGTAGGTGGAGAGCTGACGGTCCGGATCGAGCAGGTCGTTCGAGCTCGACACGAAGATCGCGTCGGCGCGGTTGGTCCTGTCGAAGAGCACATCGAGGTAGGCGCCGAACTCGAGGATGTCGAGCTGCACGTTGAGACCTGCAGCCTTCCAGTAGCCAGCGATGGCTTCGAGCAGTTCACGGTCGTTCAACCAACGACCGGCTTCGCCGACGAGCTGGATGGTCTTGCCATCGAGGCCTGCGTCGGTGATCATCTGCTTGGCCTTCGCTGCGTCGTAGACCACGGCCGACAGATCGGCGTCAAAGCCGAGCACAGAGGGGCTGAGGATCTGCGAGGCATCTGCCACGGCAAAGCCGCCGTACACCTGATCGATGATGGCCTGCTTGTCCACCGCCATGTTCAACGCCAGACGCACGTTGGGGTCGGCGGTGATGCCTTCGTCCGTGTCGAGGATGAGCACTGGGTGCTCCTGGCCCTGCACGTTGGCTGACTGTGGCGCCTGATCGACGTCCTGCGGCGGAAGGTTGGTGATGAGGTCGTACTTGCCCGACTTCAGGCCGGCCAGACGGGTGCCACCTTCAGCGACGAACTCGTAGGTGACGTTCGTGATGGAGGGTGCGTCGCCCCAGTACTCGGGATTCACCTCGATCTTGATGTCGGAGCCAACGGTACGGCTAACGAACTTGTAGGGGCCGGTGCCGACCAACGAATCGGAAAGATCCGCAGTGGTCTCGGCGGAGGTCGGGATCATCTTCAGCCAGTACATGCGAGCAGGCAGCACGCCGTCGGCACCAGCAGTGGTGATGTTGACCGTAAGGTCGTCGACCTTCGTTGCGCCCGTGATCGTCTTGTAGAAGCCGTCGTTGTCGGTCGCTGAGTCGGCGACGAGCTTCACGATGCGGTTGATGCTGGCGACCACTGAGTCGGCGTTGAATGCCGAACCGTCATGGAACGTCACTCCGTCACGGAGCTTGAACTGCCATGTGGTGTCGTCGGTCTGCGTGGGCAGTGCGGTGGCAAGTCCAGGCTGCAGCGTGCCGCCCGCATCGCGACTGAGCAGTGTCTCGTAGATGTTGTCGTTGATGGCGCGCTCGGCGCCGTCGTCGACGATGTAGGGATCGAGGCTCGTCGGTTCCGATCCGAGTGCGATTGTGATGTCCGCACCCTTCACCGGAGCGGCGGTGCCGTCGCTCGAGCCGCTGGTGCTGGCCGTGTCCTTGCTGCTGTCGCTACACGCAACGGCGACAAGACTCAAGGCCAGCAACGACCCAAGAAGTCGAAAACGCTTCTGCAAGATATTCCCCCTTGGTAAGGTGGACACAACGTCCATCGCATACTTTATACAATCTACACATCTGGTCCGTCAATGTCCACACGAACGTTCAAGGACCGAAACACCATGCCAGTGATCCCTACGCTCACCTGGAAAGAAGTCGAGGCAAGCATGTCCGTCACACCCGTGTCGTCCACGAACACCGGCGAGGATTCGGCGATCGCCCTGCGCGTCGGCCGGGCCCATCAACCGCTCCGACGCGCCGTGTACCACGAAGTCCAGCGCCGGATCGTCGACGGTCGTCTGCAACAGGGCGAACGGATCTACGAAGACCAGCTGGCGCACGAACTCGATGTGTCGCGCAATCCCGTCCGCGAGGCACTGCAGGCACTCGAAGCGGAAGGCTTCGTCGAGCTCGAGCCACGTCGCGGCGCACGGGTGGCGGTCATCTCAGAGGCCCGAGCCAACGAACTGTTCGAGATGCGCGAGGCGCTCGAAGGAATGGTCGCCCGCCTGGCGGCGCTCCGACGAACCTCCGAAGAGCTGCTCGAACTGGAGCGTGTCCTGGAAGCCGGTACCGCTGCCGCAACATCCGGCGACGTCGCGATGCTCCCGTCCCTCAATACCGATTTCCACCGCGTCCTGGGCGCGGCAGCCCACAACTCAATGCTCGCCGAGACCGTCGAGCGCATGTCCCAGCTCATCGAATGGGTGTACACGCGCCGTATCACTCAGCGCGGCACGATGTCGTGGACCGAGCACCGCCGCATCGTCGAGGCCATTGCGCTCGGAGATCCTGACCTCGCCTTCGCGGAGGCTTGCACCCATATCTCGAATGCCCGTCAGGCGTACGTCACTGACCAGCTGGCCGCAGGCTGAGCCGTCTCATGACAAAGGCATTCATCGTCAATCAGGTCATCGTCCACGACCCAGTCCGTTATGCCGACTACGCCGCACGCGGTCGCGCTGCAATGGCGCTGCACGGGGGCCGCATCCTGGCGGCGGGCGGACAGGTCGAAACGCTCGAGGGCGAGCCAATTCCACAGCGGGTCGTCATCATCGAATTTTCGACACGCGAAGATGCGCTCGCCTACTACCACTCCCCGGAATACCAGGCAGCTCGAGTCGCGCGCGGCGACGCCGCGACGGTGCGCTTCGCGCTGGTCGACGGTCTATCCGACCCAGCCTGAGCAGCGCTCAAAAACCCCGAACGGCTCCGCCGTCGACACGCACGACCGTGCCGGTCACAAAGCTGGCACGACCACTCGCCAGGAACACGACTACGTCGGCGAGTTCGTCGGCGCGCCCCAGGCGGCCCAAGGGGATCGACGCTACGTGCTGGCGGCGAACCTCCGCCAGTGGCAGCGCCTCGTGCTGCGAGCGGGCCAGCTCGAAGCGTTCCAGCGCTGGAGTGTCGAACTGGCCGGTGACGATGACGTTGACCGTGACGTCGGGGGCAAGCTCGAGCGCGAGCGATCGCGCCGCTGCCGTGACGCCGCTGCGAAAGACCGAACTCAGCGCCAGGTCGGGGGTGGCCTCGACGACTGACCGTGCCGTCATGTAGATGAGGCGTCCAGCACCGGTCGCCGCGAGGTGCGGTGCAGCGGCGCGGCTGATCTCGAGCGCCGGCCGCAGCATGGCGGCGTATGCAGCATCGTCTGCTCCACCCGTGGCGAGGATGGGGCCAGCCTTGCCACCGCCAGTGTTGACGATGACGATGTCGAGACCGCCCAGCGCGGCCACCGCCTCCGCGACCAATCGCGTCGGCTCGCCTGCCACCGTGAGATCGGCAACCAGCGCGATCTCGGCTCCGACGGCGGCCGCGGCTTCGCTGCTTCGTTCCTGCGAGCGGCTGACCACCGCGACACGAGCGCCCTCGGCTACCAAGCCGTCAGCGACAGCGCGCCCCAGGCCGCTCGACGAACCCAGGACCAGTGCCCGCCGTCCCTTCAGTCCGAGATCCATCAGTTGCCCATCCAGATCGTTCGCATGACGGTGTAGAACTCCATGACGGTGGGCCCCAACTGTTCCTTGTGCGTGCCGGTACCGGACTGCTTGATACCACCGAAGGGCGCGTTGAACGCCGCCCCGACGGTGGCGCGGTTGATACGTACCATGCCGGCCTGGATCTCGCCGGCGAAGTGCTGTGCGGCGCGCAGGTCGCGCGTGCACAACGCGGCGGACAGCCCATACGGCACCGCGTTGGCCGAAGCGATGGCCTCGTCGAGGCCGTTGATGCGTTCGAACCCGATCACCGGGCCGAACACCTCGTTGCGGCTGAGCGCCATGTCGGGTCGTGCGTCGGCGAGCACAGTCGGCGTGAAGAAGCAGCCATGCTCGAACGCATCGCCGGTCGGACGAGCGCCGCCGCACGCAATCGTCGCGCCGTCGGACACCGCCTGTGCCACCGCAGCCTCCATCGCCGCAACCGCGTGCCCGTCCACCAGCGGACCCATGGTGGTGGCCGGCAGCGAACCGCCACCCAGCATGTAGGCATCGGCCAATGCCACCACTCGTTCGACGAGTTCGTCGTGCACGGAACTGTCGACAAGGATGCGACCAGCCCCCGTGCAGGCCTGGCCGCTGAGGCTGAAGCTGGAGCGGGCCACGATGGACGCTGCGGCGGCTAGGTCGGCGTCGGCGAGGACGATGACCGGGTTCTTGCCACCCAGCTCGAGCTGCACGCGGCGACCGACACCGATCGCGGCGTGGATCTTCGCACCAGTGGCATTGGAGCCGGTGAAGCTCACCGCACCGACGCGCTCATCCGAAACGAGTGCGGCCCCTGCCGAAAAGCCATGTACCACGTTGAGCACACCGGATGGCAGGCCGGCATCGATGAAGGCTGCGGCGAGGCGGTCGCCCATTAGGGGGGTCATCGGGGAGGGTTTGAAGACCACCGTGTTGCCGGCCGCGAGTGCCGGCCCGATCTTGCGGCTCGCCAGGTTGAGTGGGAAGTTCCACGGTGTGATGACACCGACCACTCCCACGGGATCGCAAACCGAATACACGAGCGGAGTGTCGTCGCTGGGGAACGTCGCTCCGGTCAGCCGGTAGGCCTCACCCGCGTACAGCTCGAGGTTGCGCGGCGTGCGCCCTGCCTCGTTCATGGCATCGGCGAGCGGCTTGCCTTCTTCCGCGACCATCTCCGCTGCGATCGACGCACCTCGCTCCGCAAGCAGCCGTGCGGCGCTAGTCAGCAGTTCGGCACGTCGGCTCGGGGTGGTGCGGCGCCAGCTGACCGCAGCGTCGACTGCGGCGTCGACGGCCGAACTCACGTCGTCGGCGCTGCTCTCCGGTGCGATGGACACAACCCGACGCGTGTCGGCTGGGTCGCGGCGTTCGAACTCGACGCCGGTCGAAGCCGACAACAGCCGATCACCGATGCGGTTCTGGAGGTGGATGGGCTCGGTCATCTCAGTCGGCCGTCGGGGTCGGGGGCTGCCAGTCATCCCACTTCGAAAAGTCGGCGGATTTGCCGAGGTGCTCGAGCAGTGCCGTGATGCCGGCCTTGCAGCAGGCGATGTCCTCGCGGGTGTGGCCACCGGAGACACCGATGCCACCGACGACCTCGCCGTCGACCTCGATCGGCCAGCCACCGACGAAGATCGCGAAGCGTCCGCCGTGCATGTTCATGATGCCGAACGCCTCCTGGCCCGACTGGGCGTTGGTGTAGGTGTGGGTGGGACGCTTGTGGCACGCAGCGGTGAACGCCTTGTTGATCGCGATCTCGACGCTGGTCGGCTTGCCGTTGTCGGGGCGCTTGATGACCAGCGGCCAGCCGCCCGCGTCGCAGACGCAGATGACGGAGCCGATGTTGAGCTCTTTCGCCTTGGCGAGCGCGGCGTCGACGGCGAGTTCGGCCTCGGCCATGCTGAGTCGATTGATCTGGATCACGGTGTGGTCTCCTGATGATTGTTGATGTCGTGTTGATCGGGGTGCGGGCGGTCGATGTGATCGAGATGACGCTGCCACGCCAGACCGGCGGCGGCGACGTCTTGCAGAGCAACACCCTGCGTCTCGAACAGAACCGGGGAGGCACCCGCTCGCGGCACGCTCACGGTGCCGGCCAGCACCGCGTGCAACTCGGTGGCGTGACGCCAGTCGAACGTGCCGGCGGCATGTGCCTGGATGAGGTCGCCGCACTCGACCTGGCTGCCGACAACGTCGTCGCAGACGACAGCGGCGCACCGACCGATGAGATCGGGACCGATCTCGCAGCGGTCGTACTTGGTGGCGCCCACCGCACAGATGAGCGCGTCGTCGGAGACTGCATCCGACGGGAAGAGCGCACTGGTGCTCTGCGTCACGGTGACGATCACGTGAGCGCCGCTCACCGCTGCGACAGCGTCGGGTGCAGCCACTGCCGGGATGCCGGCCTCGATCGCCCGAGCGACCATGGCGGCAACTGCCTTCGCGTTGATGTCGGCGATACGCACCTCAGCGAGCGCGGGGAGCTCGGCGGCCAACATCTCGAGGTGATACCAGCCTTGTCGACCGGCTCCGATCAACGCTGCGGTGGTCGGCGGCATGGCGCAGGCCAGTTCGCGAATCACCAGCGCACATGCCGCTGGCGTGCGGAACGCGGTGAGTGCGTCGCCGTCGAGCGTGCACAGCAGTTGTCCATCAGTGTCGAAGAGCACGTTCAGGAACGTGAACTTGCCGTCTTTGGTCGCATACAGCTTGCCGCCACTGAACGGCGGCACGACCGCGGCCATGGCACTGGCCATCGCCCCTGGGACTGCCGCTCGCACCCGTTGGGTGGTGGCGGCTTCTCCGCGCCCCCATGCCGCAAAAGCGCGACCCACCACCTCGGTCACGCCCGAGAGATCGAGCAGTTGCTCGATCATCTGATCATCGAGATGGATCACGGCGACGTTTCCGTTCGAATGCGATGGATAGCGATCAAGATTGCATATTGTATCCGAGATGGAGGTAGCCGAGCACGTCCAACCAGTTGAGCATCCCCGGTGGGGGTCGTTCGCGCTGGTCTGCGGCGCGTATCTGGTGGCCACGACGGGCGAGCAGTTGCTGTCGCCGCTGTACCCGACCGCCTCGAAAGATCTGGGCCTCGGTGTCGGCCAGGCAGGCATCGTGTTCGGCCTGCTGACCATCTCGATCGCCGTGTTCAACCTGCTCGGCGGCCTTCTTCTGCGTCGGGTGAGCGTGTCGGTGCTGGTACGGGCGGCAGCCCTGGTCGGGGTCGTCGGCAGCGTGACAACGGCGACCACGCACTCCTTCGCTCAGCTGATCATCGGTCAAATGGTGCTAGGCGCCAGCGCCGGGCTGTTCTTCCCCGCCGGCCTTCAGGCGGTCGCTGTGCTCGCGGGCCCTGCACGCAAGGGCTTCGCTATGGGTATCTACGGGGTGGCATTCAGTGGTGGCCTGTTGTTGGCGGCCGTGCTCGGCGCAGTCGGTTCCACTCATGACTGGCGGACAGCGTTCTGGATCGCGGCGGCGCTCGGCGGTACGGCGGCGCTCGGCGGCGCCGGCAGCGCACGGAGCAAGCCCGTCCGGGGCAGCCACTCGAAGTTCTCCATCCGAACTGTGATGGCGCTACCGACGGCTGTCGGAACGGTGCTCGCCGTCTGCCAGTACGGAGCGATCCCATTTCTCACTACCTTCGCCGTCGACCGCTGGGGCCTCACCGCAGCAAGCGCGGCCACGGTTCTCATCGTCGGACGAGTCGTCTCCATCGTCGCCAAGGTGATCGGCGGTGCCAGCGCCGACCGCGTCGGAGCGCGGACGAGTGCACGCCGTACAGGGGTGGCGCTCACGCTGACGGGTCTGGCGTGGGTGCTGCTGCCCGGAGCACCGGCCACATATGGGCTTGCTGCGCTGTTCGCCGGCATGGTGAGCTCGTTGGGTCCGATCGCGAACGTTCTCGCGGTCGAGCAGTTCGGCAGGGACGGTATGGCCCTGGGAGCGTACCGTTCGGTGCAGATCGCTCTCGGAGCTGCGGCCAGCGCGTTGATCGGTCTCGCAGGCGAGGCATTCGGACTGCGCCCCACGCTGGCCGTCGCCACGCTGACACCGCTCACCCTGTTGTGGATCTGCCGTGACAAGGAGGCGCGGCCGATAGCGGTGGCGTGAAGGTCGTGTTACTACACGCCGAGCGTCAGGCCTACAGTGCGCGGGTCGGCTGCGGCGCACCACAGCTCACCATCGCGGGGCACGCGCACCAACTGCTGTGCCGACTTGCAACCCCAGCGCGGCGCGTCGATCGTGCGACCCGCGCCGGCTTTCAGCGCGGCGACGTCGGCCTCTGCGAAACCGGCCTCGATACGCAGGCCGTCGTCATCAGGCAGCCACTCCCACAGCGGTGAGGCGACGTGCACACCGGGATCGGACACCCCGGCAGCGATCCGTGCGATGGTCTGCGCGTTCCACGGCATCTGGTTGGCGCCGCCGGGCGTTGCGCCGAGAAACCGCGGCGCACCGTCGCTGCCGGCCACCGCCCACGCATGCAGCGTGGTGGCGGGGCGGCGACCAGCCTTCGGAAAGTTGCGGTGCCCCACCTCAGGGGTGAAGCCGCGCCCGGCGCGGTTGGCCAGGGCCAGCGAATACTCGGGAACGATGATGCCGCTTCCGAAACGCGGGAACGAGTTCGAGTGCACGATGACCACGACGTTGCCCTCGGCATCAGCAGCGCTGACCATCGACGTGCCGCTCGGGTCCGAGAGCGTCTCGCGTCGGGCGGAGATTGCCCGGCGCACGGCCTGGAACAGCTCGGCCTGGCTCCCGCCGGGACGAAGATCATTTGCTACGTCGAGCAACGACGGACCGTGAGTCGGTGCCGGTGTTGCCCACGTGGTCAGCTCGTCGTCGGCAGTTGCGACACGGCCCGTTGCGCACGGCGCCCACTCGGCACGAGCGAAATCGAAGTCAGCCTCCGCAAGCACCCCACCCCGCGCCCGCACGGCGCGCACCACAGCGGTCCCGACGTCGCCATCCATGAGTTGCGAGCCAAGCTCCACGAATTCGCTCAGCAGCGCTGCGAGGCCAGGCAACCTGGTCAGCGCACCGGGGGCAATCGCTTGACCCTCGGGGTAGTACACGGTCCCTTCAGGGTTCATCTCACGAACGAGCCCTGCCGCCTGCTCGGCGAGTCGCGTGCACACCGTCGCCCACGGGAAGCCGTCGAGGGCAAGCGCGATCGCCGGGGCCGCGAGCCGTGCGCGACCAAGGCGACCCAGCGATGCCAGCTCCGCATAGCCGTGGGCAGCTGCCGGCGGACCGACGGACATAGGCCCTACATCGCGCCATGTACCGGCGCGAGCAACGCCGGCGAGACCGGTGGGTGCGCCGCCGATCGCGAGCAACGCGTCGGGTGCGGGCGCGCCGGCTACCAGCCGAAGGGCGATGAGGTCGCCACCGAAACCACACTTCGGGGGCAGGAGCACCGTCTCGGCGAGCGCTGCCGCAACGGCTGCGTCGTATGCATTACCACCATCGCGCAGCGCTGCCGCACCTGCTTGTGCGGCGAGCGGTGCAGCGGCGCACACCACGCCGGAGCGGCCGACTGCCGAGCACTGCTCGGCCATCACCGCGACCTCGTGCGCGAGCTTCACCGAGCCCACCGCGTGGCGGGCGAGAAGATTGAGTGCAATACAACTTGCGCGATCATGGAATAAGTATACAATATACGAACTGCCGAGAAGTCGGCACCTGTCCCTGAAAGGTACTCGACATGGCTGAGTTGCTGTCCAAGCCCGCATTCCGTGAAGCACTGGAAAACGCGATCAAGGGTCGTGAGGCCAAGAATGCCTCGTTCTCACAGGCGTGGGCCAACGGTGAACTGAGCCGTGAGCACTTCGCCCGCTGGGCCGAGAACCACTACCACTATGTCGGGCCGTTCGCCGACTACCTGGGGTACATCTACTCGAACACGCCCGACAGCGCCACGGATGCGAAGGACTTCCTCCTGCAGAATATGTACGAGGAAGAGCTGTCGGACATTCGCCACACCGACCTGCTCATCCGGTTCGCAGAGGCCTGCGGCACCACACGTGAGCGAGTGATGGACGTCGACAACGCCACCGCCGTCACTCGTGGTCTGCAGGGCTGGTGCTATGCCATCTCCATGCGCGAGCACTTCGCGGTCGCCACGGCCGCGCTGGTCGTCGGCCTGGAGTCGCAGGTGCCCTCCATCTACCGCCGCCAGTACCCGGTCCTGCTCGAGAAGTACGGCTTCACCGAGGAAGAAGTCGAGTTCTTCGACCTCCACATCACCTCCGACGAGATCCACGGCGAGCGCGGCTACCAGATCGTGCTCGAGCACGCCACCACTCCCGAGCTGCAGGAACGCTGCCTCCAGTTGGTGCGTCACGGCGCCGAGGCCCGCTTCTCGTACACCAAGGCGCTCTACGACACCTACGTCTCGCCCGAGCCGTCGGTGGCGAACCCCGCTCCGGCACTCGCCTGACCTAGACATGCCGACAATTCGCTTCACGACCAGCGACCGCGAAGTCGAGTTCGCCGAGGGTGACGACGTCAACCTCTTGCGGGTGGCCATCCGCAATGACTGCGGCATCCCCTTCAAGTGCGCAAGTGGAAATTGTGGTACCGATCGCGTCCGGGTCGAGGCTGGTGCAGAGAACTGCAGCACGCCTCGCCGGCGCGAGCGGGAACGCCTTGGCGAGCTGTTCGATCAGGGCTACCGGCTGGCCTGCCAGACCTATGTGAGCGGCAACGTCACGGTTGCTTGGGACCCCGAACAGGTGGGCCTCGACGAGGGCAGCAAGGTGTACGACAAGTTGCGTCAGGTGTGGCTCGCGAAGGACGACGGCGGATGACGACCAACTCCTCCCCGCAGGCGCTGGAGTGGCACCCCGTCGGTGGCGTGGCCGACATCACGAAGAAGCGCAAGGTCGTCGTCGAGATCGACGAGCGCCAGATCCTCGTCGTCGCGCACGAGGGCAGCTTCTTCGCCTTCGACAACATCTGCATCCACCGTGACCGCGAGCTGTCGAAGGGTGTCATCCTCAATGGGAAGCTGGTGTGCCCGGGCCATCAATGGGCGTTCGCACTGGACACCGGATGGGAAGCCGTGAAGGAAGAGTGTCAGCCCACCCACTCAGTTCGAGTCGACGGCGACGAGGTCTTCGTGAGTGTCGCCACCAGCCCGGACATCGCACAGTGAGCGGGCTTCAGGACACAAGCTTCATCGACCACGAGTCGGTGCAACAATGGATCGACGGGTGGAGCGCCGAAGTGGCGGCTGTCAATCTCACGGCTGCCCGTCACCGCTTCGCCGACGATGTCAGCGCGTTCGGTACCTTCGCCGACGTGGTGGTCGGACTCGATCGGCTCCTGAACGACCAGTGGTCGCAGGTGTGGCCCAAGATCGAAGAGTTCTGCTTCCTCACCGAAGAGATGCAGGTGCTGGTCGCGCCCGATCGGTGCATGGCGGTTGCCGTCGTCGGCTGGAACTCGCTCGGCATCGACGTTGTGGGCGAGCGATTCCCACGCCCCGGGCGAGCCACCATCGTGCTCCAACGATCGTCGGTCGCCGACGATTGGAAGGGAACCCATACGCACTTCTCGCTCGGTCGCGGGGTTCCACAAGCGTCGCATGGTTCCCGCTCGATCCGTTGACGGTCGAACGCTCGCTACAAAAGGTTTCGCGCCGAAGAGACCTTCGCTTGAAGCCCATTTATCTCGTCGCCGACGCTGCGAGCGGTGGCCAGTCGCCAGCAGCGCCCGTTGGTCCGGACATATGCGCGTTGGCTGTGAGGCTTGCGGGTGTCAGGTCTACAAGCCCCGCGAACTCGTGCTCGTGAGTGGCTTGCACAATCCCCCTCCGGGAGATCAGCAGACCCTGTATGAGATGCAACGCGAGCTCGACGTCAATGGCCGGCCGCACTTCGCCGCGGACGATCGGGCCCGCTGAAGCGCCACGCTGATGGGGGCCACGCTGGTCGAACCGAGCCGGCCGAAACAGTGCCGCCGCATCAAAGCCGCTGATTGAGTTCGAGATTATCCAGAAGCGCCACGGGATCGGGGGCTTCCGTTGGGTGGGTTTCCATCCAGTATTCCATCCAAGAAAACAGACGGTACAGGCCGCCACTGGGCGAACTGAGAAGGTCCAACGTCCCTACTAAAGGCCACTGTACGCAACACGGCGGACGGATCGGATCAAAGTTGTAATACGCAGGTCAAGGGTTCGATTCCCTTACCCGGCTCCATTGTGGTCGAAGCCACCGTCGCTGCGTTTCCGGGCGAGTTCCGTTCCGGAAACCGGAACTCACGACACCCAGAATTGCAGTTGGGACGGTTCCCACACAGATAGTCCTTGCGCGCACAAATGGGTGAGGTGCGTACCGAAGTGGGGTGGCGACTACTTGTTGGTGTTGACGGCAGAGAGTTCGCCGACGCGGAAGGTGGTGGCCGGGCCGACCCACGTGTAGTCGGGCATGGCTTCGGTGTAGCCGCTGACCCACAGCGTGACGGTGTTGGTGATGCGCGCCCGGATGGTCACGTTGCCCGGCCCGGGCGGCGTCCAGGTGCACGCGCCGTTGACTCCCGGCTCGGCCTGTTCGGCAAGCAGCGGCATCACAGGGAACGAGTTGGCGTCGGCGGTGAACGTGTCGGCGGCACCGTCGGCCACGCACTGGACGACGCCGCTGAACTCGGGCGACGGCTTCTCCGGATTGGGCACGAAGTCGACGTCGAACGAGAGCGCTCGTGGCTGTGTGTAGAGGTACACGGTCCAGCCCCGTACGTACATCACCGGCGAACGCTGCGGCCGCCACGAATCGGGGGCGATGGCCAGCCATGATGGATAGCGGGTGATGAGCCCGCCCCAGACGTCGACGACCGGGTTCTGGTAGATGGCCGGCGGCACCAATTGCAGATTGTTGACCAGGTCTCGCCCTGTTGGACGTGGGTCGAAGAAGGGGTCGTAGGCGCTGATCCACAACAGTTGGACGAAGTGCGCGGAGGTGTCACAGGAGACGGCGAACAGCCGCTTGGCGGCGCCCAAGGGGCCGGTGCCAACAATGACCTTGCCAGTCGGTCCGGGACCCTCGAAGCTCGGGATCTGGACGTCCTCGCTGAACACCCAACGAGTACTCGAGACGACCTGCCCGGCACTGTACGGCTGATGGTCAGAGGTGGTGCCATCCACGGCGGCAGTGAACTCGCACACCGAACGCGAGCCACCAAAGCTCTTCATTGCCGACCCACCAGGAATGTTCGTCGTTGTCCGCAGCCCGCCCGTCTCGTCGTAATAGGAAGCCGACCGCGGCCCGGACACGGTCCGGACTTCACCCTGGTCGCCGTCTTGCGTGGCCCCCGCCGGCGTAGAACTCAATGCTGTCACGAGTATGACGATGGCGAGCGCTCGACGACGAGACCTCACGAGCATGCGATTTCGGTCGAACTGAATTGAGCAAGCTTCCACGCTCCGTCGACGCGCAACATTCCTGCGGCATAACCCATTTCGCCGATGCCGGGGGTTGCACTGGCGGCGTAGCTGCCGTCTTCGTTCCGCAGTACCGCACCGTCAATTTCGCAGTCGAGCACGATGGTGTAGTCCTCGGTGCGTTCGTCCTCGATGACCGTCGGCCTGAGAACGACCCCGAGATCAAGATCCGTGTACTCGCCCCTATCGGACTTTGCCTGATACTTGGGCTTGATGATCGCTGCGTTTGTGGGGGTGTAATACAGATCCCAGCCTTCGTCGTCGAGGGTGGCGGGGACGGAGTCGGTGGAGCGGTAGCGCGTCAGCAGCGCCTTGATGTAGCCCTCGATCGCCGGGCGGTCCATTTCGTTGAAGGTCCAGTAGTAGCCGTTGAGACGGTCCTCTTGCGTCGGCAGGAACACCCACAGCTTGGGCATCAGCTCATAGATAAGACCGACACTGTTGATACCCGGGGCCGACGCGACCAGCGTCCAGGGGCCATCGGGCGACAGCATCGGGCTGCCGTCCGCCACCGTCACCGTCGGCGGCTCAGTAGCAACCGCCGTCGACGCCTCGTTCGTAGTTGACGCGGTGGTCGACGCAATGGTCGACGCAACGGTCGTCGGCTCGGTCACCACCGTGGTCGCGGCGGCCGTGATCAACGGTGTAGCGGTCGCTACCGGGGTGGACAGATCCGATGGCACAGCGGGGTCGACGATGCCACCGCCACACGCGACGAGCGAGAGTGCGCCTACGACGACAACCGCTACGGATGATCGGACCTTCATGTCATGCCTCCTGCTGGAAGTGGTTGCGGGTCAACAGCTCGCGCCGAAGGGCAACGAGTTTTGGAGCTGGCTCGGCGGCAGCCCACGAGTCGGCTGCGATCGCGCGCTCGTAGCTCTCCCACTCGCCGCGCACGCCAGCCCGGTCGCCTCGACGGGCGTGCGCACGCATGCGCAGCGCGATCAGCTCTTCATGACCGCTCAGCACTTTCAGCCCTTGACCAGTCGCCCAGAACACACCATCGACGTCGCCAAGGAGGAGATAGTGGTTTGCCAACTCGGTCGCTGCACCAGTCGCTAGCAAGATCAGCGACGATGTGACCCCCTCGGCGTCAGTCCAGAGATAGCTGGTGCCGGCGAACGGCAGCCCCAACAACAATTCGACACCGGGTCGCAATACGTCGATCGCATCCAGCGACGCGAGACCGCGAGCATGTGCGACACGCATTGCGAGGACCTCGGCGTCGGTCACGACACCCGAGTGCAAGGGAAGACTTTCGGTGAGTGTGCGCGCAATCCACTCCTCACCGTCGGCCGGCGCCGCAGCACGCGCGAGAGCGCGGCGGGCATCGCTGACCACGTTGGCGAACGTGGCGTCGCGCACATCGAGGTCCCACAAGGCCGTACGGGCAGCCGAGCGGGTTGGTCGCTCGCGATGTTGGCTCAGCCACACAATCAGCTCGGTCGCCTTGGATCGCTCGCAGTCAGCCGGCACACCTGCCGCTGAAACGACGCGCACCGGGCCGAGCACGCTCACCATCAGTGCCCACTGCGGCTCCACGAATGGCGCGGCGCAAGGGGCAACAACATCAGCCGCATCAACGTGAAGTGGCACGTCATCAAGTGGCACGACGTCAAGTGGCACGACGTCAAGTGGCACGACGTCAAGTGGCACGACGTCAAGTGGCACGACGTCAAACGGGACGTCATCAAACGGGACGTCATCAAGCGGGACGTCATCAAGTGGCACGGTTTCGCTTGACTCGAGCAGCGAAGGGATCAGCTCGTGGTTGAGCGTCGGCACCGCTACGTCGAGAACAGCACGAAGTGCGGCCACCTCATCAGCACTGACGCCGACAGGCTGCACCCTGAGACCGAGCGGTTCGAGAGTGTGCTGGCCGTCGAGACAGCGCAGCACCCACGACGCCCCGATCGAGTCCGTGGCGTCGGACCCGTCAACCAGCAGATCCGAAGAGCCGATCACCACCGCCAGCCCTCGGCCACCTGCGGAGGCGGCGCGGAGGTCGCCGTCCAGAGCGACACCGTCGTCATCCACGAGCGCGACCACCACTGACGGTTCCCAGGCCTCTCCGCCGGCTCCCGAGACTCGGAGGGCGAACGTGCTTGCGCCACGCGCAAGGCGGCCGGTACTCCCCAACGAGATGGCGGCTGCATCGAGCGCCGCTTCCAACGAGTCGACTGACTCGCTGTTCGGCGAACCGAGCGCCACCTCACCGAGGCCAACAGTGAAAACCCGCGCCGCCTCGACGAAGGGCGACACCGCCAACGACGCCGCAATGCTCCGCAGAATCGCGGCGGAGTGCGGAGAGTGCACTGCGAAGACACCGACGGCCTCGAGGTCGACGAAGAGCTCGCCGCCTTCGGGAACGCCGCCGATGTGCACCATGACCGGGCACGGCTGGGCGCACTGTCGAGCATGTTCGGCAAGATCCATCAACGAGACGGCGCCGGATAGACGCCACGTGTTGGCATGCAGATCAACTTTCCACTCCGCCAGTGCGGGCGTCGCCGAGCCGCGCAGGAAGAGACAGACATCGCCCGCGTCATACATCACGGCCGCCTGCACGAAGGCCGCCTGCGCAGCAAGAGAGGGTGCAGCCGAGCGCAACGCCAGATCCAATCGTGCGAGACGCTCCTGCGCGCTCAGTGAGCGCAGCAGCACCTCAGTACGCACTTGCAACGTCGATGGCATCACTAGCCGAGTACCGATGGTCGCGGACCGAAGGAGTCGCCGGCGGCGAGACTCGAGCAATCCGACGGCACCGGCCGACATCATCAACGCCGCACCGAGGCCAGCCGTGAACGGCAGCGCGCCACCCGACGTACCGGCAGGAGCGGTGATCGATGGCGACCGCTGACCGGAAGGCGGCTCGAAGATTGGCTCCACGACAGGCGAGAGAACAACGGGAGGTGTCACCGGTACATACGCCACGACATCTGGCACCGCCACCTCCGGCACGACAACATCCGGCACGACAACATCCGGCACGACAACATCCGACACGACAGCGATTGGCGGGTCGGCCACCGCGACATCGTTGAGGACCTCGGTGGTTGGCGCTGAAGTGACGGCCGTGAACACGACCAACTCACCAGGAAGGATCAGCGCAGGGTCACGGTGGTCGAGCAGCTGATGGTTCAGCGCCATCAGCGACTCCGTGTACTCCAGCACCTCGTGATCCGTCGCCTCTCGATCCAGCTCGACAGCAAGGTGGGCATCGGCGATGTCCCAATACGAGTCGCCCTTGACGACCTCGTGCGCGGAACCCATCGGCGCGCGGACCACCTGCTCCTCGGGAAGCGAAACCTCCATTCCAGCGGGGAACACGCCGCCTTGCCACACCCTCCCGTCGGGGCCGACTCGGCCCTGGTTCAGCTCGATGATCGTCTCGCGCAGTTCGGCACGGCCCAACATCGCCGCAAGCGAGAACGGGGTCTCGCGGCCGACCGCAAGATGTGTCGGGGCCGTCATCGTGAGCGTGCCGGTGACCGTCGAGATGGACGCGTGGGCCGACACTGCGGTGGGTCGGCCCACAGGCGCCGCGACCGAAGTCCGAGCCAATGGCACAACGCTGCCCAACGTCGCTGTCGCGGTCACCGACGACACCAGGATGAATCGGACGAGAGCGCGCACCACTCCGCCCGGGCCGGGGGGCAGCGGCGACAGTCGTGCGCCATGCGGTGTGCAGCGCCACGCGATCACGTGCCACAACTCGGCGACCGCGGTCGAGGCGAACCAGAGCCAGAGCACGGCGAAGACTGCGGCGCCGATTCGCACTACGAAGTCGCTATCGATCTGGTGGCGTTGCCATGCGCCGCGAAGTTCGTGAGCGCCGGGAGCCGGGGCCCCGACAAGCCGAAACAGCACCATCGGTACGCCGACGAGCAACACCGCCAGCATGATGAATGCGAGTACCCGAAGTACTGCCCGCGGAACCTGGGTCACGACTCACCTCTCATGTTGTTCACTCCGTGTACGCCACTCGGGCGGTGCCAGTGGCTTGGACCGTCATGGTCTCTTCGCCACCAAGAATCAGGAACACGGTGTCTCGGCGTTCGACGATGGTGACCGTCACGAAGTCGTCTCCAACTTCGACTCGAACGTTCGCAGCCGGGACGCCGGCGCGTGCCGCGTAGCTCAGAGCAGCTGCACGAGCTGCGTCGTGATCGAAGCCGTTAACCGGCGTCACAGTGGAGACCGCGGCACGGGCAGCTGCCTCCGCCGTATTGGACGCATGACGACGGGCGACAAGTGCGCCACCGCCGTCGACAACCAGCCCCGCACCGCCAAAAACCATCGCCACCAGAATGACCATCACCACTGAGATGGCACCCTTGTCAGGTTCGTTCGCGATCATCGGTGGTACCGATCAATCGGCTGTGTGTCATCCACCGTGACCGTGCGTGAACCAGGAGCCCACACACCGACCAGTGATTCATTCTCCACCGTGCACGACACTCGAACCGTCACCGCGCCGCCCTGCCATGCGCCCGATGACGACGGAGCCCAGGAGAGCTCGATGCGCGCACCGCCCACGCATCGCTGACCAAGAGTCGAGGCTCCGACTACCCCCTCTGCCGACCGCAGCGCGACCGCTGAACTGGGTGCCTGCGACGCAGCACGGGCCGCCGCCTGAGCCGTGTTCGTGACCTCGACTCCCGCTGCCTGCAATCGCCCGAGGAATCCGATGAACAGGACCGCAACGAGACAGAAAACCAGCAGGTACATCATCTCGACGGGAGTGGCAACGCCATCTTCGCCATCCAGCGTCACGCGCACGTCACCCCTCCTTCGGGGCGGTCTCGGTGGCCTGCGCACGAAAGCCCACGCCACTTCCCAGGACACCGGGAGTGCGGCCGAAAACCGTGACCGTGACGTCCGCGCCGTCAATGCACTCGATGTCGACACCGTTGGCCCAGTTCCCTACCGTTCGCAGCAGCACGGCGTTCGCGGCGGCAACTCCGGCGGCGCATGAGCCGTCGAACGCAGCCGCCACGCGAGCGCCTTCTGCTGCGGCTTCGTCGAACACGTTTCGTGAGTGCCAGTACGTGACTGCCTCGAACACCAGCGACATCACGAACACCATGAGCATCAGACCGAACAACATCTGAATGGAGACGTCGACCGCGCCGCGATCGCGGGACCGCTGGTCGCGGCCTTGTTCCTCGGCTGCACGGTGACGCTGCACACTCACGGCTACGGCACGACCGGATCGGGGACGTTGTCCTTCGCCTGGTTGAACTTGGCCATGAAGAACGTCGTCGCTGCGATGGCGACCACGATTCCGACAGCGAGCCAGATCATCTTCGTGACGGCCTCGTCGACGCCGTCGTCCTCGTGGCGAGTCGTCCACGCCTGCGATGCCCGCAGCCGTACCTCGCCGTAGGCCACCTGAGCCCAGACTGCCAATGGAAGCAGTTGTTCGTTCACCTTCGAATCCCTTCACCTTGTGGTTGTTGCGGTTGATTGCTGGTGTGCACCACTGCGGGGGTGCCCCGCCGTGACTAGCCACCGAACGCGCCGCTGATGCGTTGCGCGAGTGGGTACGCCAAGAACACGATCGTGGTGACCACGAAGCCGATCGTCGGGCCTGACAGGTTCGCGTTGGCCTTGTCGGCTTCGCGCTCCAACTGGTCGAGCGCCTTCGAGCGCATCGAGGTCGCGAGCGACGCGACCGTGTCGCTGATCGACACTCCTTGGCGGCCTTGACGCTCGATCGATGCGGCGAACTCACTGAGCTCGCGGACACCAAACCTGCGACCGAACTCATCGAGGGCTTCCCACACCGGCACGCCGCGCTGCGGGGCGGTGTTCAGCTCGTCGCGCAGCGCGTCGAACGCATCGCTGGATCCGACTGCAAGAGCAAAGCGAATTGCCTCCTCGACACTCTGATCTGTCGTGAGACCAACCGCGACGAGCTGCACGAAGTCGTTGGCGGCCTGGCGTAGTTCGCGGTTTCGCCGGTCGATCTTGCCGGCGATAGCGCTGATGGCCATCCAACCGGCAAGCACCGAGAGCGCCATCGCGAGCAGAGGCCAGATTGGTGACAACGCCAGCACACCCAGGGCTGTCAGCCCCGAGATCGCACTGAGAGCAGTGAACAGCACGATGCCGACCGAGGTCAGGACCCTGGTCACCACGTCCGCTGGAGTCAGCCCAAGAACTCCCAGACCGATACCGAAGTGTTGCAGCACCCACCGACCCGGGGCACCGGCCGACAGCGAATCCGCCCAGCGCGCACGGTGCTGACCACTGAGCTGCACGGTGATCGCGCTGCCGTACATGCGATGTCGCGCAGCGGCGAGCGAACGTGGCGCACGCTGCAGCGAGCGAACCACACACCACAGGCCGCCGGCAACCAGCAAGCCCACCAAAGCTCCAACCTGCAGATGGTTCATCGGAGCACCCCGGCCGAACCGACAATGCGGTAGCGACGTGGCAACTCGTAGCGACAAAGCGACCGGAGCCACGCCACGCAGCCGACCCACATTCCGAGCGGCACCAGCAGTACGACCTGCCCGATCGCAGCGTCGTACGGGGTCAACAGATCGCCTCCGACGAACCGGAGATACGCAACGAGCAAGCCACCGACCATGACCAGCCGTTTCATGCTGGATTGATACACAGCTCGAGCCCTGTCGATGCGCTCGCGCGCCGTCACTTCATCGCGCGCGGCCTCAGCCAACGCGCTCACGGTGCCGTAGAGACGGCCCGCACTCGTGGAGCCGCCGATGACGAGACGCATCGCAGCGATCGCCGCGTCGGCGGTCGGGTGCGCCAACTCCTCGGCAAGGTCGGCCAACGCGTCCTCGGTTCGGAAACCCTGGCGGCGGCGATGCGCAAAGGTACGGAGCGGATCAGCGATCACATCCGGTGGGCGAACCGCAACTTGTTCCAAAGCCTCCTCCGCCCCGATCGCCGAACCACGCAACGTGTCGCGAAGGTCCTCCAACCACTTGGCAATGCCCTCGATGCGGCGGCGCTCGTCCTCAGCCCGCGTGTCGTGCAGTAGCCGATTCCACACGACCACCAGCAGCCCGGCCAGCAACGCGAACACCGGCCAGCGAGTGGCGAGCAGGACGAGGAATCCGGCTGCCAGACCCACAGCGATCCGATTGCCTGAGATGCCCGCCAACATCGACGGTGTCGATGCAGACGCAGTGCGTTCGCGCTGTGGCGCAACTGAGTGGATCACGGCGAACAACGCGACAACCAACAGCGCACAGACACCACATACAACGGCGCCTGGCGGAAGTACGGCCAGCATCGCTAGACCGCCTGCCGAGAAGGTGAACATGCAACATTCGAGCCAAGACCGGCACGCAATGGTGCGTGCGTGTCGCCGGCCCCCTGCCACCACTCGGTGGAGAACTCTGGAGTGGCCGCACGCAGTCGCTCGAGCATCGGGCGTTGCGGTTCGCCGGTCGGCCGCGCCCGACGGTCAGGGGCATCGGGTCGCGCGCTGAACAACCGGTGCATGATGAAGCGAGCCCCGTCCTCCTCCACCGATGGCGACACGATCTCCGTGACGTACCTGCCACCCTGGTTGTCGCCCGTGACATGCACCACCAGATCGACACTTCGGTAGACCTGCCAGCGCGCCATCTTGAGGTCAATTTCGTTGTGATACGCGATCAGCTCCGCCAGCCGCTCGACGCCATCCTTGGCCGTACCACCGTGCACCGTGGCCATCGCGCCTTGCCCGATGGACATCGCCTGCACCAGCGCGCCGCCTTCACCACCGCGAACTTCGCCTACGACTATCCAGTCGGCGCGAGTTCGCACCGCCGGGATCATCATGTCGTGGCACGAGATACCAACGCCATCACTGGTACTGGGCACACGCGACTGGTAGGCGTGTACGTAACGGTGGTGGCCCATCTTGGCAAGGTTCAGCTCGAAGTCGGTTTCTACGGTGACGATGACATCGTGCGCATCAACTTCGGCGATCAGTGCCCGCAAGATCGTCGTTTTTCCTGAGCCCATTCGGCCGCAAACCACGACGTTCATGTCGGCGGCGAGAGCCGCTCGCAGCAACGCAACCGCACCTTGATCGAGCATGCCGCGATCGGCAAGATCCGAGAGCGACATCCCGAAAAGTGCTGCACGTCGAATTGTCACCAGCGGCCGCTGCACCACGTCGAAGCCTTCACCGTGGAAGCGCACGCCTGGCTCCAACTCGAGGTCGACAAATGGGTTCTCGCGGTTGAACGGTCGGCGACGAGACGTCGCTGTGTCGTAGATGACTCGCTCGAGATCGCGGTCACGACGCACCAGTGGAGGCAGCAGTTGGCGAGTGCCATCTCTGCGCTCGACGCGGACGGGGTCGGCGCCGAACACCAGCACGTCGGTGACGTTCGGGTCACGCAGCACCGTCAACAGACGCGGAAGGCCGAAGATCTCCGAGATCACCAGATCGACCAACGCTGAGTGCTCGTCACCAGACAGTGGCGATTGACGCGCCACCACACGCTGATGCTCCAACTCCGGCAGTACCAGCCGCTCGAGAACATCTCGGGTCATCTCCTCACGAAGATCGCGCTCGCTTGCGGTTTCGTCGCGTCCGGGTACCGGCAGTCGGTCACCCCACTGCCGGCGAAGGTCGATCACCAGAAGATCCAATTCATCGTCGATCATTTCGACGCCACCGCCTGCGGCACTGTCAGTCGCGCGATCATCTGATTGACAGCACCCATCAGCGCGCTGCGACGCAATCGTCGATCACTCCCGTCGGCACCGCGGTGAACGAGGTCGACTGCCGCCGGTTCCCACGGCAGCCAGCCAGCGAGCCGGTCGGCCAGCTCGGTTTGCAACGTGGCCTTCGGGAACGCGATACCCGCCGGCGATTCGACAAAGGCGATGTACGTCGGCGTGTCCAACAGGCCAGGGTCGGCGGGCGAGATTCGGCCGACGACCTTGACCCACTCCACGGCAGCGACGGCAGCGCTGGCTTCCGGAGACGCGACCAGCAACACGGCATCCACCTGGGCCAACAAGGGCCAGATCGGGCTACCGGCGCGGACGGTTCCGATATCCACGACCACCGAACCGGGTAGATCGCGCAGTGCTGCCGCCCACGGCATTCGCGGCTGGTGACACGCGAACGCTCGAAACGGGTCGGCCGGCCCAAGGACGATGCGCCGACCACCCGTCACATGTGCTGCTGCCGTGAACGACTCGGCGACCGAGAGGCGTTCGGCGGGAAAGGCGACACGCTCGAGTCCTCCGACGCAATGCGAGGGCGTTGCGATGCGCCCCGCCAACACTCCACCCGCAGGGTCCGCTTCCACCAACCATGCGCCGTTCGCATCGATTGCGGCCATACACGTCGCCGCCAGCAGCGCGGTCGTAGTGGCACCGACACCACGCCAGCACCCAACTGCGATGATCATGGCGCTGCCGCCAAGATGTCAGGCGCTTGGTCAACGGCCAGCGCCTGACCGACGAGTAGTAGCTGGTCGGTTGCCGCCAGTCGAGCGACCGCTACCGATTGCGCCGCGGGAACGGCAAGGGTGATGGTGAGTTCGCCATCATCGCCTGCCTCGACGTCGAGCACCCTCACCGCAATCGGTGCCACCGTGACGTCGAGTGACGCCACCGGCGCGGCGCGCACGACATCGCCACGCGCAAGACCGACAGGGAAACGGCCAACACCAAGAAGCGCACCCACGCTCTCCTCTCCCACCGCAATGTGACTGGCGTCGCGCCACATACCCGTTTGCATCAGCACTCCGGTGTGGAGGTCGATTGCGGCGACGCGACCGACAAGCATGTCCAGCGAGGCGGCAGGCACCAGACCCTGCACTGCTCCGTCGTATGCCACGTCGGCGAACGTCAGGTCTGCAGCCTCGATCGGCTCACCGACCTGCACCGCTCGAGCAAGCTGGACCACCTGTGTGCGATCGGAAGCACTCGACAGCGCCCACGCGACCAGAACTCCGGCCAACACCACCAATGCCGCGCCCAGCGCCAACCACTGGGTTCGAACTCGAGGACGCGCTCTGCCGGGCGTGACAGTCATGACAACCAGCCAGCGGCGACCGCAGCCAACGAGATGGCCCAGCCCGCCCACAAGGCAGGGCCGAGCGGTAGCCGCTGGCGGTGCGTCAGCACGCCACAAACCACGGCAACGAGCGCAGCGATGGCGATGGCGAGCGGGGCCGCCACCACGGCCGTAGCTCCGGTGCTGGCACCGACCACAGCGGCCATTTTCACGTCGCCCATGCCGATGCCGCGGGTCAGACGCACCAACAGCATGAGGCCGCCGGCGAGCACCATGCCGGACACCGAGGAGATCAACAGGGCAGCGGTCGTCGTCGACAACACACCGACAAGCGCCACAACCATGGCGGTCCCCACCAGCCGATTCGGCAGCTTGTGCTCGTGCACGTCCACCAGAGCGGCAAGCGCCAGCACCGCGCCGACTACAGCCACGCTCCATCGCACGGCATCCGCCACGGGAAGGGCACTGCCCAATGCACCCGCCATCACGGTGGCCGCAATCACGCAGCGACGCACCACCTGGTGCGCCCCGACCCACGCCACCACCACTCGATCGGTCGTCAACGCGGGGCGCACCCACAACGTCTCAGTAATTGACGTCTCCGTAGTTGACGTCTCGATAGTTGTCATGGCCCGTCCCATCGTCTTCGTTGCCTGAAGACGAGAGGCGGCAGTCAGGCGGAAATGACGCGGGCGGGGGAAGTTGTTCCACACACCAGTACTGGGCACGGTGAGTTCGACGAATCGGCAAACAAGTTTCACGAACGGGTGACCGTGCAGTTGGGGGTGCCGGCCGCCAGAATGGGGACGTGCGCACACTTGTCCGGGCGTTGGCAATCGTTGCCGTGATGATCGCTAGCCAAGACTTGGCCGCGCCTGCAGTTCGCGCTGACGTGCCGGAGATGGGCCATTGCTTGGCCGACGCCGAGCTGGTCGTTGGCAGCACCGGTGGCAGTGTCATCTGTGTGCAGTGGACGCTGCTGTGGATAGGGCAGTACAAGGGGTTGGTGTCGGGCACCTACGACCAGGCCACCTTCCAGGCTGTTGTCGCCTTCCAGCAGGCGCACCCGCCGCTCACCGTCAACGGCAACTCTGGCGTCCAGACGCTGACCGAGATGGGCATCTACTCAGGCGTCGACAAGGCCCCACCGCCGACGTGTCTGGCCGACGCACCGGTCAGCCCAGGCGACCGCAGCCCGTCTGCGGAATGCGTACAGCGCGTGCTGCAATCGAAGTTCCTGTTCGGCGGCGCCATCGACGGCGCGTACGGCAAGGACACCGCCGCCGCGGTCAAGAACTACCAACTCAAGACGCCACCGCTGGTTGCCAACGGCATTGCCGACACGCAAACCCTGGCGGCGCTGGGCATCTGGAGCGGGTTCGTCACCGCCCAAGGCAGCGACACCTTCAACGGCGGCGCCTGGTGGCCGGCCGGCATTCAGGCCGAGCCCAACTTCCGTCTCGCCAACGGTATTCCTGTCTTCGGCAACCATCGGTTCTGCACACGCGAGAACGCCGACACCATCGCCCGCGAGTTCGCGAAGGACGGTGCCGACATTGCGACGCAACAGTTCTTCATCTACATCGCTTCACGCGAGGGCGGTTGCGATTTCACCGCGGTCAACCAGAACGCGGCGACTCGCGACGACAGCCACTGCTCGTTCCAGCTGAACGCGCTGTCCGGCATGTTCGAGCCCAACGGCCAACTGGGCCGACGCGGCTGGACCACCGACAACGTGAAGCAGAGCATGGCCAACTGCGCCGATGCCGCCAGCGACCTGTGGGTGTTCTGCGCCCGCGGGCCGTGGACGAAGCCGTACACATGCGCGCCACCGTGGGCAGGCGACCTTGGCCCCGAAGGCGACGTGTAGCAAACACGCAGATCGGCGGCAGCGAATCGCGGTGGGAGGGTGCGGGTCCGAGCGATAGTCTGTCGCACGGAGAGGTGCCCGAGTCCGGTCGAAGGGGCTTCACTGCTAATGAAGTGACCCCCTCAAAGGGGTCCGTGGGTTCAAATCCCACCCTCTCCGCCACAGGATGTCCACCGACATTCCGGCGCCAGCCCGAACCATCATGGTTCGGGCTGCTGTCGTTTTCCGGGTTGCTGTCGTTTTCAGGGCTGGATGTGGAGTGTGAGGCACCCACCGCGCTCCGTCACACAGCTGACACATTGTTGCGTTTTGGTTACGACGGGAGTAGACAGACTGTCATCTTGACGGCCGACCGGGCGTCGCCGGGTCCCTTCGAAGGGGTGACGAAGTGTTCGACGATGACAATGACCAATACGGATTTTGGAGCGACGAGCCAACTCGCGCCCTGGACAGACTCGCTGCCCGTCGCAGACCGGCAGGCCCAGCGCCCATCGCACCCACTCGTCGCCAGCGGCCCATCGAACCCCAGGTCGGTCGCCGCCAGCACGGCGAGACGCAACAGATTCCAGTCGTCGAGAAAACGAGCGGCCGACACCTGCGAAGCTCCCCATCAGCGCCCCGCTCCGAGGGCGGTGGGCGCGAATCGATCGGCCACATCGACCCGCTCCTGCGCCGCATGGGCGCGTTGGCGGTTGCGGTCGCTCTGTGCGTGCCACTCGCAATGACGCTGCGCGGTGGTGACGCGCGTAGTTCGTTGCAGCCTCAGACCAGCACGGTTGCTGTCGGCGGCGCTGCTGTCGCCACCAATGCGATCGCGCCAACCGAGCCGGCGACTGATCCGGCCATTGCCCCCGCAACCATCGATGGGGTCGCCGCGAGCCAGCAGGCGGTGGCCACCGAGGCCATCGCCGCCCAGACCGCAGCGCCGGCAACCGAGGCACCGGTCGTCGAAGCCGCCCCGGCAAATGTCGTCTCCGCCACACCCGTCGCAGCACCACCCGCTGCCGAGGCAATCGCCGCCACCCAACTGGTGTGCGCCAAGGAATACGAGGTGGTCGCGGGCGACTACTGGATCCTCATCGCGAAGAAGGTCAGCCTGTCGCTCGAGGAGGTGTTGGCCGCCAACAATGCCACCACCAAGACGGCAATCTACCCCGGCCGCTCGGTGTGCCTGCCCTCGAACGCATCCGCCCCTACTACCGCCGCTCCCGCAACCACCGAGCCGCCCGCCACCACCGTCAAGCCATCGACGACCGCACCTGCAACGACGGTGAAGGCGACGACCACCACGGTGAAAGCCGCGGTGAAGACCACGTCGACCAGTACTCCTGCCGCCGCTGCCCCCAAGAACAGCTACAGCAAGGCCGAGGCAGAGGCGATCATTCGCCAGGTGTGGCCGGACGATCTGGAGGACGAAGCTGTCCGCATTGCGACGCGGGAGAGCAACCTCAACCCGGCCGTGCGCAACTACTGCTGCTTCGGGCTCTTCCAGATTTACTACAACGTGCACAAGACGTGGCTGGGTCAGATGAGCGTCAAGTCCGCCGACCAACTGTACGACCCGATGACCAACGCCTACGTCGCCTACGCCATGTACCTGAAGGCGGGCGGCTGGGGCCCCTGGCGGTTGTAGCTCAGGTTCGCAAACCAGTAGCCGAAGCAACGGTCGCGCCCCTAGACTTGCGACCCGTGAGCGCTCGTAGCTCAATGGATAGAGCATCTGGCTACGGACCAGAAGGTTAGGGGTTCGAGTCCCTTCGAGCGCGCTAGGTGATGTCGACAAGACATCGGCGAGAAACCCGAACCCTCATTGGGTTCGGGTTTCTGGTTTTTGCGGGTTCGTCGGGTGCTTGTGGGTTCGCAAGGTGATGGTCCCTTGCCCGAACAAATCGTGGACTTACCCGGCGCCTGCATTGAGATGATCCTGATGTGGCGACGGCGAGCGAGTTGGTGTCCAGAACCGAGGGCAACTTGACGCGACAGATCGTCGTGTCCGGTGGTTCCGGCTCTTGGT
>Ga0335397_10000597_pt1 | contig 47319 bp, 39 predicted proteins | sample MAT04_FD_205740 | JGI IMG/M metagenome (GOLD analysis project Ga0335397, IMG submission 205740) | Freshwater microbial communities from Lake Fryxell liftoff mats and glacier meltwater in Antarctica - MAT-04 (spades assembly) (version 2) ...
TGGACTTCCGGCAACTCGCCTTCATACTGGGCTGAATGGGAAGGTTCCCAGCTCAGGGACCGGGAGTTTCTGGTATGTCACTGCATCATTCCGCACCGAATTTCCATGCGGTCAGACCATTCAGATCACGAACGAAGAGTTGAGAACCGCTAACTGCGAGATGTGCCCATGTCGGGGAATCCGACACCTTCCGTTGATCCAGTAGTTCAAACTCTTCTGAGTTGGCCTTCAACAGGAAGAGAATACCACGGTTGTCGAGCGCGAGGATTTTTTCACCATCAGTGACGAGACTCCAGTATTCACCAAATCTCTGGTCGGTTCGCCACTGTTCTTTACCCGTCTTGATGTCCACACACAGGAACCGCCGATCCTTGCCAAGCAGATATGCGTGGCCCTTCACCACGACCGGTGTGGACATGTTGCCTTCGTATTTGAGTGACCAGTCATCGGTCGTCGTGCTGTTGTCGCCTTCTTTGGCAACAGCCACAACCCTGGTGTTGCCTCCGTAGGTACTCGTGAACACGCGGGAATCGCCAAGGGGAATCGGCGTCAGGATATTCATGCCTCGGAACGACGGAATCTCTTTACTCCAGATGAGCTTTCCCGTGTCTCGGGTCACGCCCGCCAGCTTTGTGCGAGTCTGTACCACGACCTGTTCCTGTCCGGCCAACTTCGCGAACACTGGCGACGAAAAGGCTGACCCCATTGTTCCGCCTCCATCCTTGAGGGCACTCCAGAGGATCTTCCCGGTCGCCTTGTCGAGCTTCACGAAGCAGCCACCTGCTTGAACATAGACGCCGGTTTCATCCACCAGCGGGGAACACACGAAGCCAAAATCGGGGGGCGGCGCGGCAAACTCCTTCACGAAGTCCACACGCCATCGTTCTTTGCCGGTTTCTCCATCCAGAGCCACCAACACATCTCGAATCCCCGCGACAAAGAGTGTCTTGCCATCGTAAGCAGGGGTCGAGCGGATCCAGCTACCGTTCTTTGCCGCAAAAAATGGAACGCTGATGGTGCCATCCCACTTCACCTTCCAGATTTCTTTCCCCGTGCTACGATTGAACGCAGTCACGACTTCGGTTTTTTTGTCCACTGTTTCTGTCGTGAACACACGATCGGAAGCGACGATAGGCCCCGAGTAACTTGGTGCGAGGTCCTTGATCTGCCAGATTTGTTTGAGTGAATCACCCTGGATTTTGTTCGGCCACGTTACACCAGTGAGCTGGCCATCGCGATTCGGTCCTCGCCACTGCCGCCATTCCGCTGGTTCCGCGCCGCTGCTCACCAGAGCCGACCCACTTGCCACCAGAACAACGAGCCACAGAGTTAGTCGCATAGTTCCCTCGGGAGGAATGGTTACGCCGGAAGGTTATTGTCCGTCCATCGAGAGTGCTTGTCGTAGTTTCTCGATGGCGGTGGCTTGCACTTGCCGCACTCGCTCCTTCGAAAGCCCCACGGCACGCCCGACCTCCTCAAGGGTTGCTCCCTCACTTCCCTCATTCAGACAGAAACGCCGCGCGATGATGGACTTCTCGCGGTCCGAAAGCAACGGGTGATCCTCGCGAAGGAATTCATCGAGTTGAAGTGCACCCGATGAGAAACTCGGCTCAGCAGTTGCCCGGCTCCGGGGCTCACCATCTGGGAGAGAGTCAAAGGAAAGTGATCGTGAGAGCCGGTCGGCCGCAAATCGGCGAGACGTTCGGGTCAAGGCGCGGACCAGGCAGGTGAATGCGTAGGTGCTGAATCGGACGTTGAGCCAGGGATTGAACGCGGCCACTACCTGAATCAGGACGACGTATGAATCGCCAATCAAATCATCGGTGTAGTTCTGCATCGCCGTTCGCTGTTGAACCGCCCGATAGATGAGCTTGCGGTTCCCGAGGACGATCCGAGTACGCAATTCGAAGTAGATCGTGAGCCAGCGGTTTCGGTCGGAACGAGTACGGGCCGTCGCACTACGAAACGCTGCGTAGTGCATCCGTTTGGCGTGATCCCGCGTCACCTCGTCAGGCATGTATTTCGAGTCGTAATCGACATTGGTTGCCAGCAATTCATGCGACCCAAACAGCTTCTTGGCGTTCGGTGCCTCGAACTGCGGGTGATGTAGGTAACTCGGAACATCCGAGGTACGACCAACTCGATGAGGCAAGGTCTGAGTTGTCATGGCGTGGCTCGCTCGATTCTGGGAGGAATATGATCGAGGGTCGGATATAAGTTGCCGTTTTAGTCGTTTCCAGGATCAGGGTCGTGGCAGTTACGAGCTGCTTACAAGTGATTATAGCAGGACAGGTCCATTTGAAACGTCCAAATCGTCTAATTTAATCTGAATTGCTCCTGGGCGGATTCGTCGAGGGGGGAAATGGTGGAACTTCTCGCTTCGCTGACCCTCAGGTAACTATGATTTTCAAGGGGAGTCTATCACCAGGGTCGTGTCAGTTGCCGTTCTTACGCCGATCAACTGCCTAGGAAACGCATGAATCGTCCTAATTGTGATAAGCAGCCCGCCCCGGACGAATCCTATCTCAGTACCGCACTCGTTGCCGAGGCACTGGGCGTGAGTGTTACCACGGTCAAACGCTGGGTCGATGATGGTCTGCTTCCCGCACACCGGACACCGGGCGGTCACCGCAAACTGTTGAAGAACGATGTGCTCCGTCTCGTTCGTGAGCAGAAGCTCCCTCACGCCGATCTTTCGAAATTGACCTCGGTGATATCCCCTGCGGAAACGTCCGATGCGAATGAACTCGCACGTCAGTTTCTCGCTGCAACCGTGGCGTTAGACACGGAGTCAATCCGAACGTTGATCCACTCGGGATATCGCAGCGGTCTCGCGGTCGAAGTGCTTGCGGATCGCGTCATCGCGCCGGCACTCCATCAACTTGGACATGGCTGGGAATCAGGGAAGGTAGAAGTGCTCGAAGAACATCGCGTCACGCAAGCCTGTGTGACCGCGCTGTATGAACTAAAGGGGATGTTGCGACATGGCGGGGATGAAGCACGACCTGTAGCTATTGGAGGTGCCGTCGAACTGGATTACCACACGCTGCCCACACTCCTGGCTTCATTGACATTACTGGATTGTGGCTGGGAAGCGATCAACCTTGGCCCACATACGCCCATCTCCGCCATGAGATTGGCCCTCGATCAGTTCAAGCCTCGACTGGTTTGGATCTCCGCGATGTATCTGGTGAACCCACAACAGTTCCTCACGGAGTACAAGGCATTCTTCCGGGAAGCGGAATCACGAGGGGTGATCGTGGCGATCGGCGGTCAGGCGTTCGGCGAAGACTTGCGGAAGAAGATGGACTACACATCGTACGGTGACAATCTCACGCAGCTCGCGGCCCTGGCGAGGTCGCTGCACCCGTCACGCAAGATCCCGAAGCGCGGGCGACCACCAAGCAAGACTACGCCCATCTGATCACCAACTACTGGGCTACTTGTGAACTCGCGAACGCTGCCGGATCAATTCATCCACGATCGCCCCGAGCAAGAGCGTCAGTCCGATCACGACTGGGATCACGTCGCTCGCGTCGCCACGGAAGTTCACCAGGTTTTCCAGAACAGGCAGTACCATCGCCCCGAGTACCATTCCGACTGCAGTCCCCTCACCACCTCGCAGGCTGCATCCGCCCAACACCGCACCAAGAATTGCGTACAGTTCCCAAGCGAAGCCCGCGTTGTCGGACTGCACCGAAGGGGCATCAAGGAACAATAGCACCCCGGTAAACGCAGCGAATGCCGAGCAGGTCATGTAAATCGCGACCCTCTGACGGCTCACGTTCACACCCGCATACTTCGCGGCCAACTCACTGTGCCCGATCGCGTACCAGTAGCGGCCATACGCGGTGCGGTGGAGGAAGAACCCCACCACGCCTGCGAGCACCAGCAATAACACGAACTGAGCGGGGAACAGAAGTTCGCCATCCGAGGGGGATTTCCCGATCAAGAGATACCGCAGGGTACGGAGCGGGTCACGGAAATCAGGGTGGCCTTCGATGATTGATGCCTGGCCGAGGGTGCCCCCGAGCAAGCGAGCCAAACCCCGAAAGACGAACATGCCGCAAAGCGTCACGAGAAAGGGTTGCAACTTCAGCCGGGTGATGAGCAGACCATTGGTCAGACCCACGATCCCCCCGAACGCCACGACAATTGGCACCGCGAGAAAGGGATGAATGCCGTCATTCATCATGACGCCGAAGAGGACGGCCGAGCAACCGACCACCGCACCGACGGACAGATCGATCCCGCCGACGATGATCACCAGCGCCGCCCCAAGCGTGATGATCCCGAACCGGCCTTGAAGGTTGGCGACACCGATCAGGTTGTCGAGCTTACCGGCGTTCGGGTGCGAAGCGATCAGCGTGGTGTAGAGGACCACGAGCAAGCCAAGAACGCCCAGAATCCGTGTCACGTCGCGGTCCCTCCGGTCGCCAGCCGCATGACGGCTTCTTCAGTCAAAGTCCCTTGCAGTTCCCCGGCCACGTGGCCTTCGTGCATGACGACCACACGATCGGACATGCCGAGAAGTTCTTCCATGTCGCTGGTAATCATCCACACCGCGACACCTTTGCCAGCCAGGTCGTCGATCAGTGCGTAGATCTCCGCCTTCGCGCCGACATCGACGCCCCGTGTCGGTTCGTCGAGGATCAATACCTTCGGCCCGCGTGCGAGCCACTTTCCGTACACGACCTTTTGCTGATTTCCGCCCGAGAGCAAACCCACCGGCTGCGCTGCTGATGGAGTCTTTACGCGGAGTCGCTCGATCCACGTGCGGTGCAGATCCGCTTCCTCGGAACGGTTGACGCCGAAACGCGAAGACAGTCTCGCGAGGTTCGGCAGGCTCAGGTTGAACCCGACGCTCTCGGCCAGAACCAGACCGTGCAACCGGCGATCCTCGGGAACCAGAAGCACCCCGGCTTCGATGGCATCCGCCGAGGAACTCACTCGCAGGGGTTGACCGTTCAGTAGAAGCTCGCCCGCAACGATGGGTCGAACACCGAAGACGGCTTCGGAAAGTTCCGTGCGACCCGCTCCCACAAGCCCGGCCATGCCCAGGATTTCACCGGCACGCACCTCGAATGAAGCAGCCGTCTCCGGGCCGCCACGGTATCGCAATCCTCGCAGGGTCAGCACTGGCGTCCCGCCACCCGCCGTTCTGTGAGTCTTGGGGTAGAACTGCTTGAGATCGCGCCCGACCATCAATCGGACCAGGTTGTCGTGGGTGATGTCGGCCTTGGCGAGTTCTCCGGCGTTGCGTCCATCACGAAGCACCACCGCACGGTCGGCACATTGCTTCACTTCTGCGAGTCGATGCGAGATGTACAGGATCGACACGTCAGCAGCCTTTAACGCAGCGATCACTTCGTAGAGCGTTTCCGTTTCTCGCTGCGTCAGGCTCGACGTCGGCTCATCCATGATGAGGACGCGGACATCCGTCCCGAGTGCTCGTGCGATCTCGACGAGTTGCTTCTCACCTGGGGCCAGTGATTCCACACGGGCGAAGATCCGACTGGCTGGCAAGCCGACACGTTTCAGCAGACCGGCAGCACGTTCTGCCATCGCCCGCCGGTTCAACACACGCAACCCGCCCCCGGTCGTGACTTCCCGCCCGAGGAAGAGGTTGTCGAGAACTGTGAGGTTCTCGGCGAGGTTGAGTTCCTGGTGAATGAGGATCACACCGGCGGCGACCGCATCGCCTGGCCCGGCAAAGTGAATGGGCGCTCCGTCGAGGAGCACATCGCCTGCATCGGCCTGGTAGACCCCGGCGACGATCTTCATCAGCGTGGATTTGCCAGCGCCGTTCTCACCGACGACCGCAAGCACCTCGCCGGGCGCAAGCGTGAGCGAGACCCCATCCAGGGCAATAACCCCGGGGAATTCTTTGCGGGCGGCCGTAACTTGCAGACGCGGAGTGGTCATGGCGAGGCGAGAAAAAGCCCACCCGAATCATCGGGTGGGCAAGGATTGGGATCGGGTCTTACTTCTTCACCGATGCTAGGTCTTCCTTCAATTTCGCCTCGAAGTCGGCGACCTTGGGGAACTTCACGACCATGCCGTTCACCGTTTCGTCCGGGCCGCCGTCCTTCGTGACAACGCGGTACGGGATCGGGTCCTTGACCAGCTTGGAATCATCGCCCTTGGCCTTTGCAGCGAGCGCTTCGACCGACTTGTAGCCGTACATGAATGGGTCTTGAACCACCGTTGCAACGATCTCGCCGTCGGCGATTCCCTTGAGGGTCACCCAGGCTTCATCGAAGCCGATGATCTTGATGTCCTTGAGCATCGACTTGGCGCGGGCTTCTTCCAGGATCGCGGGCGGGTTGTATGCGTAGAGGCCAACCATGCAGACATCCGACATCCCTTTCACACGAGCCAGCACACCCGCCGCGAGTGGCTGCGCATTGGTGGGGCTGCCGTCTTCCTTCGCCTCACCATCGACGAGGAAGTACTGACCGAACATCTTCCCTTTGAGTTCCGCGTTGGTGGGATGCGCAGCAACCGTTCCCGCAGCATCCTTCTGGCCTGCCAGTTCATCAAGCACGCCTTGTGTGCGAGCCTTGCCGTTGGCGGACTTGGTGCTGCCAATGAAGATGGCCACGGTGCCACCCTTCGGCAGCGACTTCTTCACCAGCCGACCAACGGCCTTGCCAGCCTCATAATTGTTGATGCCGATGTAGCACAAACGCCCGGTCTGGTCGGCGTCGTTATCCATCGTGATGAGGGGCACTTTCTTGGCGATCCGGGTGAGGTCTTCGGTCTGGTTTTTCGGGTCGATCACGCTGACGGCGATGCCGTTGACACCTTGTTTCACCCACGAGTCGATGATCGGCATCTGTGCGGAGGCGTCGAAGTCCTTTTCCAGTTGCCGGAACTGGAGATCGACATCGAACTCATTGGCAGCCTTGTTGGCTCCCGCCTCGGCGATGCTCCAAAACTCAGCGGTGCAGTTCGTGACGACGCCGATCTTGATCTTTTCCTGCTTCTTGCTGCACGCCGGCAGACAGGCGAGGACGGTAGACAAGCCGACAATCACCGACAGACGTAACACTGAAAACACGGCATCACCCGCAATAAGGGAGGAGGGTCGGGTAATTCGTAAAGGTTGTTTACAAAATACCCGGTCACTCAAAAGTGGCAAGCTGGAAGCTGCGAGAAAGGATTGATTTTGGGATCGCGAGATCCGTCTCGCAAGGAGACGCGTCGGGTATAATCGCGATGAGGAGGGCAGCCAAGATGCCAATTCACGACTGGACGAAGGTTGAAGCTGGAATCTTCGATCACTTCCACGGTGAATGGATCCGAACGATTGGGCACGCACTTAACGACGGGTTGCTGCCACCAACTTACTATGCCCTCGCGGAGCAAGTGGCCGCTGGTGTAGGCCCCGATATCCTTGCGCTCGAAGATAAAACTGACGACGAAATGCACGATGCAAATGACGGCGGTACCGGTTTGCTCGTCGCGCAGCCGAAGGCACGAATCGTGGAGGAGACGGGGCCAGAGTTTTACCGCCGAAAGCAGCGGGTGATCTCGGTTCGGCACGTCACGGACGACCGAGTTGTCGCCGTCATCGAGATCGTTTCTCCTGGAAACAAGAACAACAAGAACGGGATTCGATCGTTCACCGACAAGGTCTCGGAGTTGCTCAAGAAGAAGATTCACCTTTTGGTGATCGACTTGCACCCGCCTGGAAAGAACGACCCTCACGGCATCCATGCTGCGATCTGGGACGACGTCTGGCAGGCCCCGACTGTACCGCCAGCGGAAAAACCGCTGACGGTCGCGTCGTACGAGTGTACGGATCAGGTAGTGGCGTATGTGGAACCGGTCGCTGTGGGCGATTCGTTGCCGGACGCGCCGCTGTTCCTCGTTCCGGGCGGGCACGTGTTGGTGCCCTTGGAGAAGACGTATCAGACTGCTTGGGAGGGAGTTCCTCGGCGATGGCGCAACGTGATCGAACCTGCGGGAGAATAGACCTGAGCATCGAGTCAGTCCACCTCCCCTTGAAAACACTTCTCGGTTTCCGATCCTGAACTGGGTAAGCCCGGCCCCAACTTTCTCCCCTCCTCCGGGCACATTAGCGATCTTAGCAAGGGCATTCACAATGTCGGAATCTTCGCGTGGTAAGCTCGGAATTGTCGTTGGTGGCGGTCCAGCTCCAGGGATCAACGGCGTTATCAGCTCTGTTACAATTGAAGCCATCAACCAAGGTTTGGATGTCATCGGAATCCGTGACGGTTTCAAACATCTCGTGAATGGCGAGTTATCGCACGTTCACAACCTCACAATTCCCGATGTTGCCCCCTTCTACCAGAAGGGCGGCAGTATGCTCGGAACCAGCCGAACAAACCCCGCAAAAGATCCGAAGCACATGGCGAACGTGCTGGAAGGGCTAAACAAGCTCGGGATCAAGTACCTCGTCACAATCGGTGGCGACGACACGGCGTTCAGCGGTAGTCAGGTGTACGCGAACGCGGGGGGAACGATCAAGGTCGCGCACGTTCCGAAGACCATTGACAACGACCTACCGCTGCCTCCAGGCATCCCGACGTTTGGCTTCGAGACCGCTCGACATTACGGCGTTCAACTCGCACGCAACATTCACGAGGACGCGAAGACCACCACTCGCTGGTATCTCATCATCAGCATGGGGCGCGCCGCGGGTCACCTTGCACTGGGCATCGGTAAGGCGTCGGCCGCGACTCTGACCATCATTGCCGAGGAACTCGCGAATCGGGATGTATCGCTCGAACTGATTTGCGACATCATCATGGGTTCGATGATCAAGAGGAAAGCGGCCCAGGGGAAGGACTATGGATTGGTTGTGATGGCCGAGGGTCTCATGGAGGAGATCGGCGAGGAGCGGTTGAAAGCGATCATGACGAAGAACCCCGGGAAGTTCGGCAGTATCGAACTCGACGCATTCGGGCACCTTCGGTTGGGTGAAATCGAATTCGGCCGCATGATACGCACAACCCTGGCAGAACGTCTCAAAGCGGTCGGCCTGAAGTTCGACATGGTCGATAAAGACTTGGGCTATGAGCTTCGTTGCGCCGACCCGATCCCGTTCGACGCCGAATATACGCGCAACCTCGGCTATGGTGCCGTGAAGTTCCTTCTTTCCCCAGAGGCCGACAAGAACGGCGTTGTCATCACGTTCGTGGGTGGCTCAATGGTGCCGTGTCCGTTCCAGGACATGATCGACCCGAAGACGAAGAAGATGCGACCGCGTCTGGTGGAAGTACATGGCGAGAATTACGAGGTCGCCCGACGCTACATGATCCGCCTGGAGAAGGCCGACTTCGAGGATTCGCACAAGTTGGAGAAGCTCGCGGCGGTGGTCAAGATGACGCCGGCACAGTTCACGGAACGCTTCGCCTACGTCGTCGGCAAGTGACGACGGGAGGAATTTCGATGCCATCGCCGTTTCCCGGAATGGACCCGTGGCTGGAGGATTCGGGCGTGTTCCCGGATCTTCACAGCAGCCTCATATTCCTCCTCAGGGAGGCGTTGAATGCCACCATGCCGGATGGATATGTTGCAACTGCCTCGCACCTCGTCTGGGTCGATCCCGAGTTGCGACGTTAGCCAGATGTCGCTGCGTTCGGACCTCCGAATCGACCGGCTGCAGGTGCTGAGTCACTGGAGAGCGAGTTTTCCGCCGTGGGAATGTTGGCTGTGGCGTCGGCCCCTGTCGCGGAGCCGTGGGAAGAACCGTACCTCGAAATTTATTCCGACCGTGGCGAGCGACTGGTTACCGCTGTAGAGGTGTTGAGTCTCTCGAAAAAGAAGGCAGGCGATGGTGGCCGTACTTCGTACCAACAGAAGCAGGGTGAGTTCCGTTTGGGCGGAGTGAACCTCGTTGAAATCGACCTTCTCAGATCAGGTCCGCACACAACGGCCGTCCCGTTAGCGCAGTTACAAAAACTCACCGGGGAGTTCGACTACCACGTCAGCGTCACCGTTGCGGGTTCGCCCACGCGGTACTTTGCCAGACCAATTAAGTTGAAAGAGCGGTTGCCCATCATCCAAGTACCGCTCGATCCCGGTGTGCCGCTTGTTCGTATTGATCTGCAACCGCTCCTCGACCGTGCCTACGACACCGGCCGATACCGGCAACTTGCTCGCTACAGTCGTCCTTGCGATCCGCCGTTGACGCCTGAACAGCAAGCGTGGGCCGAGAGCATCTTGCGGGCGAAGGGACTGATTCCGTGAATGAAGACGAGGCATTCATTCGCGCGATCGTGGACAACCCCGGCGGTGACACGCCGCGCCTCGTCTACGCCGATTGGCTCGATGACCACGACGACCCACGCGGCCAGTATCTGCGGGCGGAACACGAGTGGGCCGCGACCCACGATCCGAGTGAACGCGAGGCTCTTCGGCAGATGGCGAAGGCGCTCAATCCGGTGTGGGTGGCTCGCGTGAGCCGGCCTCCCGTCGGGGTGTGTTGCGACCATTTGGGCTTCAGCGAGTGTGGACCGAAAGTGGACGACGCCGAAGTAGATCGCGTGCAGTCGCGTTTGCACATTCAGTTCCCTGCGGCGTATCGCGCGTTCATCCTGAACTACAACGCCGGGATGTTAACACCGCTGACTGCGCCGCCCCAAGATCAGGCTTCAGAGCCAAAACCCCTCTTCTGCTTCTATCCCATCGGGCACCGCTATCGAACGGCATTCGAGGACGTCCGTTCTCTTAACGATCTCGCGCCACTCGATGCCACCACCTCCGTGATGTTCCTCGGAATTGAGCCGACAGCTTTCCATTTCTGGTTTATTGGGGTTGGTGGAGAGTACGCCGGAAGGGCCTACTCGGACTGCTGGGTGAAGCCCGGATGGTTGTCGTTGCCCAACCCTCGATCCGCGAGCGGTCCGACCCTTCCCGAATTGCTACAGACATTCGCCCCTGTTTGGGCGAAGCAGAGACAGCACGAGCAAGATATCTGATTTCCGCTCCGCTAGGATAGGTTCATGAACAACACGCAATCGACGGAACTGATCTTCGAACTCTCGCGGCCGGGGCGGCGGTGCCATCGCACGCCAGCGTGCGACGTGCCAGCCACGCAGTCGCTCGGTGATCTCATTCCAAGTGAACACCTCGCGAATCAACCGCCGCCGCTGCCCGAGGTCAGCGAGATTGACCTGATTCGGCACTTCACCAATCTGTCCGCTCGGAACATGAGCATCGACACCAACTTCTACCCGTTGGGGTCGTGCACCATGAAGTACAACCCCAAGCGGCATGAGCGGCTCGCGGCGCTACCGGGGTTCGCCAGCCTGCATCCACTCCAGGACGACGACACCACGCAGGGTATGCTCGAACTGCTCTTCGACATGCAGAACTACCTCGCGGAAATCTCCGGGCTCCCGGCGGTGTCGCTCCAGCCTGCGGCCGGCGCTCAGGGCGAACTCACGGCGCTGTTCGTCGCCGCCGCGTACTTCCGCGACAAGGGCGAAACGCATCGCCGCAAGGTGCTCGTCCCCGACTCAGCGCACGGCACCAACCCCGCGTCGGCCGCCCTCGCGGGGTTCGACACCGTCACCGTGAAGAGCAACGCGAAGGGGTTGGTCGATATCGAGGACTTGAAGGCGAAACTCGGCAACGATGTCGCCGTGTTCATGATCACCAACCCGAACACGCTCGGGCTGTTCGAGACGCAGATCAAGACGATCACCGATCTGTTGCACGGCATCGGCGCGCTGGTTTACCTCGACGGCGCGAACATGAACGCCATCCTCGGCATCACCCGGCCCGGCGACTTCGGCGCGGACATGCAGCACTACAATGTCCACAAAACCTTCACTGGGCCGCACGGTGGTGGCGGTCCCGGAAGCGGGCCGATCGCGGTTCGTGATTTCCTCGCGCCGTACCTACCCGCCCCAATCGTCATCAAGGACGCTGACCGCTTCCGACTCAACTTCGACATGCCGAAGAGCATCGGACGCGTGCGTAGCTTCTTCGGGAACGTCGGCATTCTGTTCCGTGGGTATTGCTACATCCGCACGCTCGGGCCGGATGGCTTGCGAGAGGTGAGTGAGCAGGCGGTTCTGAACGCGAACTACCTGCGGGCACGCGTGGCCGAGGCGTTCGACGTACCGCACGCCGGGCCGTGTATGCACGAGTTCGTCGCCAGCGGACGCTCGATGCTTCGCGAACGAAAAGTGCGGGCGATGGACATCTGCAAGCGCCTTCTCGACTACGGATATCACGCGCCGACGGTGTACTTCCCGCTCGTCGTGGCCGAGGCGCTCATGATGGAGCCAACAGAGACCGAGAGCAAGGAAACACTCGACGCCTTCGCCGACACGCTCCTGAAGATCAAGAGCGAGGACGCGGAGTTGCTCCGAACCGCGCCGCACTCGCACATCATCTGTCGGCCCGATGAGGTGAAGGCGGCCAAGGAACCCATCCTGCGGTGGGCGGAGAGCACCCCATCCGCGTAGGCGGTCATTACAGGAATCAACTTCGAGCGCTCATGCTGGCGCCTTGGAGAGCCTTGGAGCAACCTGCACCCGCTACAAGGCTTGAAACGAGTACACAAAGGACGGCAATCCGCTTCAACAGCGTGACCATGTTCGGCTCCGTGGCATAGGGATGCCGCGCACATAGCGACAACGCCGATCACGCGTCAAGCCCGTGTTCACTGCTTGAACAAATCAATCCGGCGGGTTCATGTTTCAAAGTTAGCCTAGGGTGCGCCGAACCGCCGGCCCTGGGCTGTGGAATACAACCCCGTCGGGGTACAAACCAAATCCAAACACGCCAATCGCAGCTTCAAAACAGCCCTCAGTACAAGTCCCCAGAAGTCGGGGAATCATCGAACTGCCAAACTGTAGCCGGCCTCTTTGAGGCGGGTCTTTGAGCGGTTCGCGTGGTCCGGGGTCACAGACCCCGGCTACAACCCGACACAACTGTTCCCCGACTTATGAGCAGCTGTACTCAGGGTTCGGCAACAACAAATGTAGTACTGCCCAAGACATCCTGCTTGACCGGTTGCCAGTGCGACGGTAGACTGTCGACAGTATTCCGTGTACTGGCTACATCGCTGCTTCGCAATCATCTCATCCAAGGGCAGGGCATGTCGAACGCTGAAACTGCCACACCGCTGACACGGTTGAGTCTCGCCGAGCAGGTGCAAGCTCGCGTTCGAGAAGCGATCATTTGTGGCGAGTTTCAGCAAGGGGCGACACTTCCTGAACCCGTCATTGCTACCCGATATCAGGTCAGCCGCGCTCCCGTTCGGGAAGCCCTGATCGCACTCGAACGAGAAGGGCTGATTGCGTTCGATGACCGTGGTCGCAGTCGTGTGATCGAGTTGACGCCACGTGTATTCGAGGAACTGGTTACTGTCCGCATTGCACTTGAAGGCCCGGCAGCACGGCTCGCCGCGACAGTGGGTGGTGCCAAACTCGCGGCCGTGTTGGAAGCGAATGTGCTCCAACAAGCCCAGGCCGCGACGTATCGGGAGTTGACCCGGCTCGATGTGGCGTTCCATGAGACGATTGTTCGGGCCGCGAACAACGACCGATTACTTGCTGCTTGGCTCACCGCACGGTCGGTGTTCGAGTTCTGGCTCGCAGCGGCGTTCCGCGATGTCGAACTCGCGATCGCCCCGCTGACTCTTGCCGTGAAGTCGCACCGCCGGTTGCTCAAAGCCATTACTTCTGGCGACTCTGCTCAGGCGGAAGAGGCTGCGGTTGCGCACATCACCCGCTGGCGGTCGTATCTCCCCACAACTGCCCGCCCCGCGATTCTGGAGGCCGCCGAATGATCCGTCTCGCTCTTGCAGTCATGCTCGTCGTGCCCATGAGCGCGGCCGCCGCTTCACCAGACTTCGCCAAGGACGTGGCTCCGATCCTGGAACGCCACTGCATTCGTTGTCATCAGGCGGGGAACGCGAAAGGAAAGGTCTCCGTCGCCACAGCGATGGATCTGCTCGAGAAGGAGTTCGTCGTTCCTGGTAAGCCGGACGAGAGTAGCTTTCTCGACCTCCTCATTTCTGAGGGAGGAAAGCGGCCGCGTATGCCAAAGGAGGGGAAGTCGCTCACACCCGAGGAAGTCGCTGTGCTGCGTGAGTGGATCAAGGGCGGTGCGACGTGGCCCAAAGACGTGGTTGTGAAGGAGCGTGCGAAGGCTGACAAGTCGTGGTGGTCGCTGAAACCGCTCACCGACCCGATTCCGCCGGACGTGGCCGGAATGCCGACGGCATGGGCCACGAACCCGATCGATCGCTTCGTGTTCGCGAAGTTGAAGGAGAAGGGCCTGACTCCGTCGCCAACAGCAGATCCAGTGGCTTTGATTCGGCGAGTCACGTTCGACCTGACCGGATTGCCGCCCACTCCGGAAGCAGTCGAAGCCTTCCGAAAAGATCCATCCGAGGCGGCGTTCGCAAAGCTCGTTGACGAGTTGCTCGCCTCGCCCGCCTATGGCGAACGCTGGGGCCGGCACTGGCTGGATGTTGTGCGATTCGGGGAGTCGAACGGGTTCGAGCGGAACGTGATTATCGACACCGCGTGGCCATTCCGCGATTACGTCATCAAGAGTTTCAACGACGACAAGCCGTTCGATCAGTTGGTCCGCGAACATCTGGCAGGCGACGTGATTGCTCCTGGCGATCCGGCTGTGGAAGTTGGAACAGCGTTTCTGGTCACGGGGCCTTACGACAACGTCGGCAATCAGGACGCGGCCCAGGCGGCGACCATTCGGGCAAACACGCTCGACGAGATCGTGCGAACCACGGGCGAGGCATTCCTGGGAGTGACCGTCGGGTGCGCTCGCTGCCATAACCACAAGTTCGACCCGATCACCCAGCAAGATTACCATCGCCTCACGGCCGCGGTTGCTGGCGTATATCACGGCGAGCGAGTCATTGCCCCGGCAGTGGTTCGCCAAGCGTACGAGTCCAGGCAGAACCAGTTGACTAGCACCAAGGCTGCACTGAACGCTGAGCGGAACGCGATCCGGATGTCGACCACATCCGAGCGAGAACACAGAGTCCCGGTCCTCGCGATTGAGATCGCCGAACTCGATCGACAACTCGCACAGGCACCCCCAAAATTCCCGCGCTGGTGGATCGGTCAGTTCCGCCCTGCTGCTGGTCCGTTCCAGGTCTTCGTCGGAGGAGATCCACAGAAGAAGGGGGAACCCGTCGCGTTCGCGAGTCCCGCATTTCTTTCCGAGGCGGGGAAAGGGTTTGAACTCCCGGCGACCGCACCCGAGGCACAGCGTCGCAAGGAACTCGCGGACTGGATCGTTTCGAATGACAACCCGTTGACACCGCGAGTGCTGGCAAACCGCATCTGGGCCTGGCACTTCGGCACCGGGATCGTCGAGACGCCGAGCGACTTCGGCTACATGGGCGGTCGGCCGACGCACCCGGAATTGCTCGACTGGTTTGCACGGAAGATTCAGGCGGAGAAGTGGAAGCTCAAACCGATTCATCGCTTGATCGTGACCTCGCAAACCTATCGGCAATCCGCGACACATCGATCAGATGCGGCTGGGGTTGATGCGGATTCGCGATTGCTGTGGCGGTTCCCCCCACGGCGGCTTTCAGGTGAGGAAATCCGCGACGCGATGTTGAGCGTCTCTGGCAAACTCGACCTGAAACGCGGCGGCCCGGGGTTCAGGTTGTACCGATACGTGCAGGACAACGTGGCGACATATCACCCGCTCGACGCCCCGGGGCCGGAGACGTATCGGCGCGCGGTGTATCACCAAAATGCGCGAGCGGCACGTGTCGATGTGCTGACCGATTTCGATTGCCCCGACCCAGCATCAGCGGCACCGAAGCGAGGTAGCACAACAACCCCGATGCAAGCACTCGCCTTGTTCAATCACAAGTTCACGCTTGACATGGCCGACGCTCTGGCGGCGCGAGCGAAGGCGGACACGAGTCCGTCAGTGGATGCCCAGATTCAACGCGTGTTCGCGCTGGTGTATGGGCGATCGCCTTCCGAGGAAGAACTGGTCGTGGCTGGGAAGGTCGTCCGTACACACGGCCTGCGAGCACTGTGTCGCGCGGTGTTGAACTCGAATGAGTTCCTTTACGTCGATTGACGCTCAGCAAGGCAAAACACCAGTAACGACTCAACGAGGAAACTGGATATGACCCGTCCTCTCCACCCGGAACTGTTCGATCGCCGGGGCTTCCTTTCCCGCATTCCAACGGGCTTTGCCGGAGTTGGCCTGCTTTCGCTCCTCGCCGACGAAGCGATGTCGGCCGACGCGGGAGGCTGGCAACCGGGAAAGGGGATCACCCATCACCCCGCGAAGGCAAAGCGTGTCCTGCAGATCTTCTGCCCAGGGGCGGCCTCTCACCTTGACCTGTGGGACCACAAGCCCGCGCTTGAGAAGCAGGATGGGAAGCCGTTACCGGGAGAGGAAAACCTCGTCAGCTTCCAGGGGAAGAATGGCAACCTGATGAAGAGTCCGTGGCCGTTCGCGCCTGCGGGCGAGTGCGGGAAGATGCTCACCACGCTACTCCCCAAAGTGACGGCCTTCGCCGACGACATGGCGTTCCTTCACGGGATGACTTCCAAGACCAACACGCACGGTCCAGGTTGCGTGTTCATGAACACGGGGCATGTGACCGAAGGATTCCCGGGAGCCGGAGCGTGGGTGAGTTACGCCCTCGGCACGGCGAACGAGAACCTTCCGGCCTATGTTGCGTTACCCGACGTGCGGGGGGAGCCACCGAATGGGAAAGCGAACTGGTCGAACGGCTTCCTGCCCGCGAAGTTCCAGGGGGTAGAACTCGCAGCAGACCAACCCGTGCGGAACTTGAATCCACCAGCCGGAGTGTCGCCGAAAGAAGACAGCGCGACCCGCGATGTGCTTGGATTCCTGAACGAACGACACGCGAACACGCACACCGGCGACACCGCGCTAGCGGCCCGTGTTGCATCGTACCAGCTTGCCGCGAAGATGCAGTTGTCGGCACCCGAGGTCTCGGACCTGACTCGCGAAACGGCCGCTTCGCACAAGCGGTATGGCACCGCCGACCCGAATAAGTTGAAAGCCGCGTACGCCAGGAATTGCCTGCTCGCGCGCCGAATGCTGGAACGCGGCGTTCGGTACGTGAACCTTTACTGTGCGAGCCGCGCCAGCGGCGTTGATGGCTTGCTCAACTGGGACGCGCACAAGACCCTCAAGGCGGACTACGATCGACACGCGCCCATCTTCGATCAGCCCACAGCGGCACTTCTCGGTGACCTGAAGCAGTCCGGCATGCTGAAAGACACGCTGGTGATCTGGACGACCGAGTTCGGACGGATGCCGACGCATCAGGCCGGGACCAAGGGCCGCGACCACAACCCGGACGGGTTCACGTGTTGGATGATGGGAGCCGGTGTCAAAGGCGGCATCAGCCATGGAGCCACCGATGAGTTCGGACGACGGGCTGCCGAGAACGTGACGACCGTGTGGGACTTCTACGCAACGGTCCTCCACCTGCTTGGGTTCGACCACGAGAAACTAACGTGGTATCACAATGGACTGAGCCGCCGATTGACCGATGTCCACGGGCACCCCATCAAGGAAGTTCTTGCATAAACTTGGAAGTGCCGGCGACGGGTTCACCGTCCGGAATGAGTCTCAACGGGATGTGAGCCGATGGAGAACGCCGAGGACGCGATCCGCTACCGGGCCAGTGAGTTGATCGATTACGCGGCCGCCCTGTTCGCTGCTGCTGGATGCGACGGGGACAAGCCAGCGACGATCGCCGCAGGGTTGGTCGAAGCCGACTTGCTTGGCCACACGACTCACGGTTTGCAACTGGCATCAACCTACCTTGGCGAGTTGGAAACCGGGGGGATGATTCCGCGAGGCGAGCCGGAGATCGTTGCCGACCGCGGTGGAACCGTAACCTGGGACGGCCGATGTTTGCCCGGTGTCTGGTTGGCAACGCGAGCGGTCGATCTCGCCGTTGAACGAGCCGCAGTCCACGGCGTTGTCACAGTCGTCGTTCGACGGAGCCATCACATCGGTTGCCTTGCGGCGTTCCTGCAGCGTGCCACGGACCGCGGCCTGATGATTACGATCGCCAGTTCCGATCCAGCGGCTGCCAGCGTCGCTCCATATGGTGGGCGGAAAGCCGTGTTCACGCCGAACCCGATCGCGGTTGGCATCCCAACAGACGGTAGCCCAATCTTGATCGACATCAGCGCGTCGATCACCACCAACGGAATGGCGGGCCGATTACGTCGCGAGGGCAAACGCTTCCCGGGTCCGTGGGCACTGGATGGTTCAGGTGTGCCGACAGATGACCCGGCAGCTTTGGTTGGTGACTTGCCTGGCACCCTGCTTCCCGTCGGGGGGATGGATTACGGCCACAAGGGGTTTGGTCTGGCGTTGATGGTCGAAGCCTTGACCCAGGGGCTGGGCGGGTTCGGACGGGCCGAGGCACCGAAAGGTTTGGGCGCGTCGGTATTCCTTCAGGTGATCGACCCGGAGGTATTCGGTGGGGCTGAAGCATTCCGACGGGAGACTGGCTGGCTCGCAACTGCCTGCCGCGACACACCACCGGTTCCGGGCGTTGACGCAGTTCGACTGCCAGGCCAGCGTGGCCTCGATCACAAACGCCACGCGCTTGCGAATGGGGTCGGCCTCTACCCCGGCATCATGGAATCGCTCGCGCAGCATGCCGTGAAATTTGGGATTACACCTCCGACCCATGTCTAGCAACGGGGCTGGACCTACTTCTCGCGGTAGAAGTGTCGCCGCTTGCGGCAATGGCATGCGCCCGCCAGCGTGACTGGGAAACGGAAACTCGTCCCTTGCCGTCGCGGTTCGCCAACACATATCACTCTCAACCGCTTGAAGTAGATCCAGCCACGGAGGCAAGAAGCGATGATCGTCTTCTCCCGTCGATTCGCTGTGATCGTCTACGTACTCTGGGCACAACACGCAGTGGCTGCGGAGCCGCCCGTCGTCTCCCGTATCGCGTTCGGGTCGTGCGTGAACCAAGACAAACCGCAACCAATCTGGGACGCAGTTGTCGATACCAAGCCCCAGCACTTCGTCTTCCTCGGCGACAACATCTATGCCGATACCGAGGACATGGAGGTGATGAAGGCCAAGTACGCCTTGCTCGGGAAGCAGCCTGGCTACATCAAATTAAAGGCGACCTGTCCGATTCACGCGACCTGGGACGATCACGACTACGGTGCCAATGACGGCGGGGCCGAGTACCCGAAGAAGAAGGAATCGCAACAGGTGTTCCTCGATTTCTTCGAGGTGCCGAAGGACGACCCGCGACGGACCCGTGAGGGGGTCTACTCGTCAACCGTCTTCGGCCCGACCGGCAAGCGAGTACAACTCATTCTGCTCGACGTTCGCTACTTCCGCAGTCCGCTGAAGACCGGGTTCAAGCCGGGTGAACCTGGAGAGGGGTACCGTGGAAAGTACGCACCCAACACGGACAAGGATGCGACCGTTCTTGGCGATGCTCAGTGGAAGTGGCTGGCCGAGCAACTCAAGGTGCCGGCCGAGTTGCGGTTAATTGGTTCCGGAGTGCAGGTCGTGCCGGATGAACACGGCTCGGAGTTCTGGGGCAACTTCCCACTGGAGCGGAAACGGCTGTTCCGGCTCATCAAGGAAACAGGGGCGAACGGTGTTGTGATCCTGTCCGGCGACCGTCACCTTTCCGAAATCTCCAGGCTGCCCGCCGACCACCCGAACGGGGTGGGATATCCTCTGTTCGACATTTGTAGCAGCAGCCTGAACGCACCGAGCGGGAACATGACCAAGTCCGGGGTGCGGTTCGCCAACGAGGTGAACTCGTACCGTGTCGGGCTTACCTACTTCGATGTAAACTTTGGCACCGTCCTGATCGACTGGGAACCCGCCGACCCGGTGTTGCGGCTCCAGGTCCGTGAAGAGAAGGGCGACGTCGTGCTCCAACAGCGGTTGACGCTCAGCCAACTCAAGCCGAAACCCAAACCGTGAGGAACGGAAACGCCATCGTTCCGAACAATCAAAAGGGTGGGCCATCGGTTCTTTCAGACGCTTGAGTTATGTCTCTGCCCCCGACCTTATGCGGAAGGGTGGATGAGTTTGTACGTCTTGTAGCCCCCACCCACGTTCATCGCAGAATAACTGGATTGCAGCAGAATGCGGGTCGCCAGGTAGCCTCGCTGTCCCACTTGACAGTACGCGGCAATCTTCCGGTCACGGGGCACCTCGCTCAGGCGGGACCGGAGTTCGTCCACCGGAATGTTCACTGCTCCTGGGATGTGTCCACTAGCAAACTCCTGGGGAGTCCGCACGTCGAGCAGGAAGGGGCGTTCCCTGGCAGGTGCGACCAAGACAACCTCCACATCGATCTGTGGATGTTCTCCCCGCACCAACCCAGCCGCCACGAATCCTGCCATGTTGATCGGGTCTTTCGCCGAGCCATACTGCGGAGCGTAGCACAACTCCATCTCTTCGAGGTCGAACACCGTCATGCCTGCCTGGATCGCCACGGCCAGTACGTCGATCCGCTTATCCACTCCGGCTCCTCCGACCGCCTGTGCCCCAAGGAGTTTGCCCGTGTCGGGTGCAAACAGGAGTTTCAACACCATCGCCTCGGCACCGGGGTAGTACCCAGCATGATGCATCGGGTGAATGTAGACCTTGCGGAAGGGGCGATTGGTTCGACGCAGCACTTTTTCCGAAGCGCCGGTCATCGCTGCTGTGCGGTCGAAGACGCCGACGATGGCGGTTCCCTGCGTCCCTCGGTACTTCATGGAGCGACCGAACACGTTGTCCGCAGCAATCCGACCCTGGCGGTTGGCAGGTCCGGCGAGGGGTATTTGGGTTAGGTCGCCTGAAGCGAAGTCCTTTACCTCGATGGCGTCTCCGACAGCGAAGATGTTCGGGTCGTTGGTTTGCAGGTGCTCGTTCACCCGAATGCCACCACGAGGCCCGACTTCCAGACCCGCATCGACTGCGAGCTTGTTTTCCGGACGTACGCCCACCCCGAAAACGACAAGCTGGGCAGGGAGCCGTTGACCGGAATTCAAGCAGACGGTCATGCCATCAGTACTTGGCTCGATCACCTCGGCAGTCTGGCCGAGCAGCAAAGTGACGCCTTTGCTTGCCAGTTCCTGAACGATGGGTGTGGTCATCTCCTTGTCGAATGGCGTAAGGATCTGATCGTTCTTCTCAACAACCGTGGTCGAAATCCCACGTCGGACGAAATTCTCTGCGAGTTCCAGGCTGATGAACCCACCACCCAGCAGAACGACCTGCTTCACGCCTCCTTCTACAAGCTCCTTGATCCGGTCGGTGTCCTGAAGGTTTCGAAGCGTGAACACACCGGGTAACTCAACGCCCGGAATTGACGGGAGAAACGGAGCCGCCCCGGTTGCGATGATCAACTTGTCGTAGGTTTCCTCGTATTCTCGTCCCGAAGCGAGATCACGGACACGAATCGTCCTGGCTGTGCGGTTAATTGACTCAACTGATGAGCGGATTCGCACATCGAGTTTGAAGCGGGTTCGCAACATCTCGGGTGTGGTGACGAGCAGTTTCTTCCGTTCGGCGATCTCGCCACCGATGTAGTACGGCAGACCACAGTTGGCAAACGACACATCCGGGCCGCGCTCAAAGAGGATGATTTCGGCATCTTCTGACAGACGACGCGACCGGGCGGCCGCAGAAGCTCCACCAGCCACCCCACCAACGATAAGCAGCTTCATGATCCAGGCTCTTTCGGTTATGCCAGTGACTGTTCAGCGAGAGCAAGTTGTTGTCGAGGACGGACTGCACTGGTTCCATGGCATTCGTGCCAACACCATGCTGACCCCGCAAGTGTCCGTAATTCCAGAGAATAACAGACCGGCCCCGATGAACGCCGGCAGCACGATGAATGCTGGATCAACGAACCAGCCCAGTGCCGCTCCTATCACGATGAGCGACCCCGCAGCGATCCGGACCTGCCGTTCCAGCGAGATCGCCTTCTTGCCACGGACGACAGGAAGACCGGCCTCCACACAAGCCATCGTGCCGCCTTCGATGTTGACCACATTCGTGTAACCCGCCTTGATGAACTTCTCGCACGCTTGCTGACCTCGGCTTCCCGAACGACAGATCAAGTAGATCGGCTCATCCGCCGCGGCGTTACGAGCTTGCATGAGTGCTGAGGGATCAAGTCGATCCAGCGGAATGTTTCGTGCACCCTCAACGTGAACCTCACGATATTCGACCGGCGTACGCACGTCGATGAGTTCGATCCTCTTGCCTTCCTTGCGAAGTCCAGCAAGATCATATGGTTTGATAGCAGCGTTGCTCATGGCCTTCTCTTTGGATTGGGATCTGTCACCAAGTGCAAGAGCTGCGCCCAATGATCAAAATATCTCAATTTCACGGCATGTTAGCCGAAACAATCTCTCTGTCTTACCCCCAAGTATTTATCCAATTCTGGTCGAGTGGCTTGCCAGATAGACGAGTTGCCGACAACGCCATCGTCCGGACGAGCCGAGTATCAGTTTGCATGAAGGGCCAGTAGCGATAAGATGCCTTTCGGACGTGCTGAAGGCTCTCGTGTGTTGGGTTGTTCGTCTTGCGGCTCGGATGCAGTACCGAGGCCTCCACCCACCTCCCGATAGATTGGAGATGGGTCAACAACGGAAGTGATGACTACAGGAAGGGAGTTCGCGCTAACCGTTACCGATTAAGCCCTCGTAGCTCAGTGGATAGAGCACCGGTTTCCTAAACCGGGGGTCGCGCGTTCAAGTCGCGCCGAGGGTACTTTGGGGTACAGCCAATCTGACGAACGACGAGTTTCAGCCTGCGCAAGTAGCTCGCGGGTACTCGCTTCACAGCGCGCGGCGGGAGCACCTGTGGTCGATGCTCCCGTGTGTTGGTCCTCTCTCGTCGGATTACCGGCGCCCACGAGACGCGACGGGCACGACCGATGCACGCACCGCTCGGGCCACGGACTGAGACGTTCCCGCTGCCTCCAGGTCGGATTCCACGCTATCAGGATCGACCTTCTCCTCGGTCAAACCAATCACTGAAGCGATCAGCTCGCAAATCCCTGCCGGGTCTTCGAGTCGGAGGACATTCTGCCCCAGCAGATCGACCCAGCGCTTGCGGATTTCCTCGTTTCCCCAGTGATGCGTCATCTTCGGGATGATGTAGTAGACCTCGTAACGTTGCCGAAGTTTCTCGATCACATCGGGCAAGGGAATGTCGCCCTGAATCCCGTCCCCGATCACCGCCTTGATTTCCTTCCGCTTGACGTTCGGATACGGTGCCTCGTCGCCGATGATGAACAGGTAACCCTTCTTGCCGCGTTTCTCGTAACAATCGAGGGCCGTGTGCCAGGCCATGAAATACATCGCGAGTTCGTAGGACTCGGTGATGTGGCCGCCACCACCGCCCTCAAGGTAGAGCTTGCCGAGGTCTTCCTCGATCTCAATGCCCGATTCGAACTGACCGATCTGGAGCGGAGCTTGGTCGCAGGTGGCATCGCCGATCGCGCCGACCATGATTTGCGGATGTTCCAGATAACCTTTGTCGATGAGCAGGTTCATGAGCCGCGGGAGGTTCGCTTGCAGTACCCGTGGCACCGATTGCATGCTCCCCGTCACGTCGAACAACACGGCGACCGCATGGCTATCAGGGTGTGCTTCGCTGTCTCGCGATTCGCGGACGATCACGCCGCGGGGGTTCATCTTCTGGTGAACGCCACTTTGAGCACGGCCGGCGCGGATGTCCTCGTTGTGCTCGAATGCGTCTTTGCCAGACTTCTTGCGAACCGATGCTCGTTCTTGATACTCATCGTCCGACCAGCGTGAGCTGCCCATTTCTGGCTCCTGAGTTCCATCGAGATGTGTAAATCCGTACATTATCGACGATTTGCTTGACTGGGCCAAATCGTTCCGCATGATTGAGGCATCAAGCGGTGTGCGGGTTCGGGCCAAACGCCCTGAAAGGTTATTCGCTCACCAACCCCGTCGATTTTGAGCAGTTCTGCAATCCTTACTGATCCTGCTCGGGTAGCGGTTCGGCACCTTCGGGCGGCACTCCGTGGCCGGCCTTCACGTAATCCGCACGCAATGCCGCGTATTCCTCAGCCGTAAGCTCCTTGAGTGAATCGTCGGAAAGAGCCGGTTCGCACGCCGATCTCGAACTTCCCGCAACTCCCCGCTTGAAGATTTGCTTGAGGAATGGAATGCACCAACCGCAGCCGGTGCCGGCTCCCCCGCATTCCGACAACTGACTCGGCACCTTTGGGTTGTTCAAGCGCACCCAGTTCACCAGTTTCCGTTGGCTGACGTGGAAGCAATAACAGACTTTATCGTCGAGGTTCATCGGAGTCCGCCGAATAACACAGTGTCGTGAGCGAGTCTCTGGCTTATTATCCCCGAGGGGCGATTCGTCCCGCAATGGGAAGGGGAAACCGTGAATCAGCCAGTTGTGCTGTGCGGGCTTGGGCGTGTCGGCTGGCGTGTGCTCGAATCGGTTCGAGCCGCCGGGTTTCCTGTTGTTGTGATTGATACCAATGTTTCACCCGATGATCCGCGTCTGCGTGGAGTTCGCGCCGTACGGGGGGACTGTCGGCGTCCTGACGTGTTGGAGTTGATTGGCGTGAAGGACGCTCGCGGGATCGTGATTACGACCGGCGACGATCTGGTGAACATCTCGACTGCGATGCTCGCCCGGAAGTTAAACCCCACCGCCAAGATCGTGGTCCGGATGTTCAACCAGAACCTCATCGACCGACTCGGTGGGGCGGTGAAGAACACGGTTGCGCTCAGCGTCTCGGGGTTGGTCGCGCCCATGCTCGCACTGATGGCGGTGACTGGCGACGCACTTGGTGCGTTCAAGCTCGAAGATGGTCCACGACAAGTATCCGAAGTGCTCGTGGGGGAGGGGTCGAGTCTTATCGGGATGACGATTGATGAAGTCTCGCGGCTTCATCAACTGGTGCCCCTCACGTTCACGCCCGCAATGGAGGAACCGCTGTTCTTGCACGATGTGCGACGCGACACCGTGCTATCACAGGGTGATCGACTTGTTGTGTGCGGTACGCCGGGGAGCCTGCTCCAACTCCTTGAGCGGGAGCGTGGCGACCTCCTCCCCGGTGTGCGCTGGGCCTGGCGGCTTCGACGCTGGGTTCGCACCTTCCGGCGAACGCTCTGGGAAGTTGATCTCTCCGTGAAGATTGCGACCCCCGCATTGTTCCTGACGATTCTCGTGAGTGTGCTTGTGTTCCGGTACGGACTTGGAACCGCTTGGGCGGAAGGGCTTTATCAGACGGTCAGCATCATCGCGACCGGAGCGGGTATGCACGGCGAGCATCACTCGGACTGGGCCAAGGTGTTCATGAGTGTGCTGAAACTCGCCGGTGCCGCTCTGATTGCGGCGTTCACGGCCATCCTCACGCAATACCTCCTCAGAGCAAAGCTCGCGGGGGCGCTGGAAATCCGCTGGGTTCCCGAAAGCGGGCACGTCGTTGTCTGTGGACTCGGGAACGTTGGCTTTCGGCTGGTTAACGAACTTACTGCGATGGGGGAACGTGTCGTCGCGATCGACAACCAGGCCGACGGAGCATTTATCGCGACGGTGCGCCGCAACGGGGTGCCCACATTTGTTGGCGATGCGACCGTGGCCGATGTACTGAAGCAGGCTCGTGCCGCCGATGCGAAAGCCGTGATCGCGGCGACATCGAGCGAACTCGCAAATCTCGAGATCGCACTACTGGTTCAGGAATTGAACCCGAAATTGCGGGTGGTTGTGCGGCTCTCGGAACCAGAGTTCGCCGAAGCCGTGCGAGAAGCGGCCGACATTCAACACGCGGTCTCCATCCCCGCGCTGGCGGCACCGGCGTTCGCGGCCGCGCTGTTCGGAGATCGTGTGCAGACGCTCATCACGGCCGCTGGCCGCACCCTGGTCGTGATCGAAATCGTGATTAACCCCGAAGAGATTCACCTGATCGGCAAGTCACTCCGAGGGTTATCGCTCGACTACCGACTCTTGCCGGTGGCGCTCGCTGGCCAGTCGAGCAGTGAACTCCACGGAGGTTATCGCCTCAAGACCGGTGATCTTGTGACCGTGGTGGCCGAACTGCCTGACCTTGAAAGGTTCATCCGTCGCGAACCGATCCCGAGAACCGCCTCGACGGTCGTGGACAGTTATCCCACGACAGCACGGGAGACGCTTGTATCTCTGGTGCGTGTGCTCCAGAACTGTGAGCAAGAACAGGCCGAGAGTGTGGTCGCGGGGCCATTCACCCTCACCACCGGCGTCACCCGCGGAGAAGCCCAGGAGTATGTGGAACTCGTGACCCGACATAAAGCCGTGGCTCGGGTCATCACAATCAACGATCGCGGAATGTACGCTGAGGAGTAACCCTGATCATCCCCAGTACGTTTGCGCACCGCCGAGTCGCTCGAACTCTCGGTGGAACTCTGTCACTTGCTCCGATGTGAACTTCGCGAGTGGCAAGCGTACCGGCCCGAGGTCCAATCCCCGCATCCGCATCAGTTCCTTGGCGGCGGCAAAGTAGCCGAGGCGGAACATCAGCATGATCAATTCGACGGACTTGAACTGGAGCGCGCACGCAGTTGCGAAATCACCCTGAGTTGCCGCCGCGAGCAACTTGTGGAACATCGGCGAAGCGAAGTTGTATCCGCTGCCGACAGCACCACGACCGCCCAGAATGAACGCCGCAAGTAACTGCTCATCCATACCGAAGAGCACATCGAGTCGGCCGTTCACAGCCCGCAAGAGTCGCTGAAAGGTCATCAGATCGGGGTTTGTGAATTTCACGCCGACCAGAGTAGGAATCCGTTCTGCAGCGGCCTCGATCCAGTCCGCAACCGAGAACGTCACTCCGGTAAGAACAGGGATGTCATAGTAGTAGAACGGGGTATTCGGAGCGGCGCTCGCCACATCGCGACAACACTCAATCACCAGATCGGCCGTTCGCGGCTTCAGGTAACTCGGGCACACCATTGCGATTGCGGCGGCCTGAAGCGAGTCGGCACGAGCTGCGATCGCTTTGCTATCCGCGAGGCAATTCGCGCCAACATGAACGACCAACCGAACAGGGGTTCCCTTTAACGCAGCTGCCCAGCGAATCGTGAGTGCGTCCCGTTCCGCGGCCGTGAGGGACGAGCACTCGCCCGTTGTGCCCCCAACGAAGACCCCGGCGACCTTGTCTCGCACGAACAGTTCCGCCTGTTTGTCCACCTCCGCGAGATTCAAGTCCCCGGATGGGGTGAATGGTGTCAGTGCCGCGGGAATGAGCCCGGCAAATGGTGCGTGGGGTGCCATTGGTATGTCCAGAGGAACGACGCGGAGTGTTCCCCAAGGTGTAGCGAAGGAGTGCGAAAGCGTCTCTCAACGGTGGCGAGGACGTGAAGAACTGCGGAGGAACACGGGTGCAGGGCCACACAGATCAGGTGGCGAAAACTGCCATGCTGGCCCCGCAAGGCCGTCCTGTTCGCCCTCTCGGAAAAGCTTCTGCATCTCACCCTGATCGATGCTGAGAAGCGTTTCCGCATTCACGATTGTTTCCTGACGCAGCGATGTGAGGTGATATCGCATCCCGGCCAACACTGCCTGGCCGTGCAGATTTCCAAGTTCCGCCCGGCAGTGGGCATACATAATCGACTCGGTTGTGGCCCCGAGGATCGGCAGTACGCGTTGCCGAACCGGTGCGGCATCCGCGTACAACTTGCCCGCGACCACGGCATAGAGATTACCCGTCGCCCCTGGAACAACGGGCGCACCGGCTCCCTTCCCAGGGGATGCCCCGAACACGTGTGATGGAACGAAAATCTGCGATGTAATCCCTCCGTCAGCATGCATTTCGGTCACATGTTCACCGTTCTCCGCCGTCACGACGAACGGCACCGGTGGAAACATCCCGGGAACTGAACACGACGCCAGCAACACATCTCGGAACAACGCGGCTCCGTTGGGCAAGCCTGCGATCACGCCCATGTCCCAGATCACGAGTCGCCGAGTGATCAGGTTCGTGGTGGCGACGTAGAGCCTTCGGCCTTTGCGGTGCTCCTCGGCGAGTGTCCGCAGTAACTCGGTGGTGATTTGTGCTTCGATCAGCCGTTTCAGCGGAGTAGAGGAAGCGACTGCATCCTTGAATGGGATCGTCACCCAGGCACGGATGCGGAATACATCCTCAGCGCGAACTCCGGTGTGCAGCGACATCGCGACGCCATCATACTCGGCACCCAGAAACGCATATGGAGCAACCAACGATCCGACACTCACCCCGGTTACTGTGTCGAACTCAGGTCGGGTTCCGGTCTTCGTCCACCCCGCCAAGAACCCCGTCGAGTAGGCGCCATAAAGCCCGCCGCTGGACAACGCGAGAACGTGTCTTTGAGGGCGTAACCCCTCACTCGCCCCGGTGAAATTGCAGAGCGTGACCCCGGGTGGAACCAGCTGTGGCTGATCACGCGTGGCAAGCGACTGACGGATCGACAGTGGTCTGCGGCCGAATGGCTGGCAACCTACTCCAATCGCCACCAACACGAGAAGTGTCGCGGCGACTGACCGGGGTCTTTGAATCAAGCAGCGGAACATGCTGCGGCACGTACCCGAACGGCATCCTTCCTGTCAACCCATCCGTCTCAGAAGGGTGCGAATCTGGGCAGTTTGGGAAATCGCGGATCATTGCGAAAGCCCGTCCTGACGTGAGCTTCTGAAGGACCCCGCGTGTGGTCCTCCTGGTGGTGGAGTGGTTTTCGGCAGAAGTGGAGTCGGAATCAGCCCGATCAACAACGTATGCTTTTCTGTTGGAGTGTTCCGGCAGAGTTCATGGCGAACGTGAATATTACGTACATTTTTGACTATATATCCCAATCTGCCCAATTTGCCTCAAACTCCTATAGATTCCAGCTTCGGAGTACGATCTCGGGGAGAAGTGGCCAGATTCGTTTTCCTTCAGAGTTGCATTTTCTCCAATGTGCCATATTTGCCGGGATTTTGCTACCGAACACCGGCAACATCGTCTATAAACTGACTTCCCGTGTTCACCGGTTGAACATGGGTATCACCAGTGGTGTGCTTCAGGAGGTTTTACAGGATGGTCGTCACCACGACTCTGGCCGTTGTCGCCCTGGCTGGGGCCCTTGGCATGGGTTCAAGCCCATCGCCCAGTTGGCAACCGGATTATGCTCAAGCAATGGCTACCGCCAGCGCCGAGCAAAAGCCAATCGCAGTGTTCATCGGGCAAGGGGCGAGCAAGCCCACCAAGATGCTCGCCGACGGGTCGATCCCCCAGAGCGCTGCCCAGCTTCTTCGCGAGAGTTATGTGTGTCTGTATGTCGACACCGACACTGGAGCCGGCAAGGACCTGGCCGGAAAGTTAGACATCAAGGAGGGACTGGTGATTAGCAGTCCCGGTGGGAATGTACAAGCTCTTCGCCACAATGGAGTTGTGGCCGGCGCGGAACTCACCAAGCAACTCGGGCAATTCGCCCACGCCGGGCAACCGACGACCACGATCAATACTGGAATCGTGACCAAAACCGCTGGCCAGATCATCATGGCCGGAAATTGTGCAGGCGGGAACTGCTATGTGACGTACCCTTCAGGGGCATACGTGACCCAGCCCGCATCGGGTCAGATTATCAATGGCGTTGTGTACCCAGCCGGGTATTCGACCAACCCATTCGGCAGTTCGTGCCCTAACGGCCGCTGCCCGAACCAGCGATAACAATTGCCAGCGGAAACACCGGGCTAAACGCGGAACATGCATTGTTGTTTAGCCCGGCGTTTCCGCCGGATCACTTTGGCAAGCCAATCACACCAAACCAGTTAGCGTGCTGGTACTATCCGCAAAACGATCTGTCTCGATGCCCATCTTTTGAACAACCGACAGCAGCACATTGGACAGCGGTGGGTGTTTATCCGGGTTATGGGACAGGTGACGGCCGAGTTTCATTCCCAGTTTGTGCCCACCAGCGACGAGCAGTGGCAGGTTCTTCGGCGAGTGCTCACCACCCGCTCCGCTGTTCATCCCGGAACCGAACACAATCATCGTCCGATCCAGCATGTTGCCGTCACCCTCGGTTGTGGCTTTGAGCATCCCCATGAATCGCCCCAACTTCGACAGGTGGAACTGATCGATCATCGCGAGTTTCGCAAGCATCCCCGCGTCACCGCCATGGTGCGAAAGTTCGTGGTGATTCTCGCCGCCGCCACCGTATCCGCCCGCTTCTCGGCTCCACTCGAAACTGATGACCCGTGTCAGGTCTGTGATGAATGCGAGGTACGATAGCTCCAACATCACATCGAGCCACATTGGACGGTCGTGCCCGTTCGTCGGCTGACTGCCCAGTTGCAACCCCGTATCCGCGACCTTCGGCTTCGGCACGTCCACCCAGCTTTGCATTCGCTCCACCTGCTTCTCGGTTTCGCGGACGCTGCTGAGATACTCATCGAGTTTTTTGCGGTCCGTCGTTCCGAGCTTGCCATTAAGTTGAGCCGTCTCTCCGGCGAGGTCATCAAGAATGGAGCGTCGCTCGGCATATCGCTTCAGTGTTGCCGCGCGATCGTTCGCGGTGTCGGGGACGAACAATCGCTCGAACAGTCGCCGGGGAGAGTTCTCGGAGGGAAGGGGAGTACCGTTGATGTCGAACGAAAGCGTGTGGCTGTGACCTGCGCCGCCGGTGCCGGACATATCCCCGAGTTGAATCGATGGAAACCGCGTCTTCTTGCCGTGGAGTTGTGCCGCGATCTGATCCGCCGACACGGTGTTCGTGTAATCCGCACCCGCCTTCGCCTTCAGGTTCGCGGCGGTGAGCCAGGTGTCAGCCCCACTGTGCCCCCCCGGTGAGGCGGGGTGCCCCAACCCCGTGATGACGCTGAAGTCGTTGCGGTATTCCTTGAGCGTTTCGAGCGTTGGCGAAAGCGTATACTTCTCACCCGCATCCTTCGGCACCCACTGGAGGATGTTCACACCATTGGGGACGTAGCACGTAATCATCCGCGGTGTCGCGGCGACCGACGATTTCTCCCACGGTTTGAACGTGGAAGGTGCCGACTGCAACTTCGGCAGCATCGCTTCAAGAAATGGCAGCGCGACCGCCGCACCGGTGGCGCGGAGCATGTGACGACGAGACAGTGTGCGATGTATCATGGGGAACTCCGCTGTCTGTACTCGTGGCTTGCGGCTTCGCGTCACGCGAAGCCGTAAGCCACGTGATACCATTGACTCTATTATTTCGTTTCGAACGGTTCGCTGGTCGCCACGAAGCGGATGAGCGACTTCAGAGTGCGGCCGTTTTGCTTCATGTGGGCCACGGCTGCTTTTACGGTCACCTGATCCGCGAGGCCCAGTTCGCGACCCAACGCATAAGTCAGTACCTTTGACGCCAGACAACTCAGGAACAGGTCTTCCTGTTTCAGCATGGCGTCTTGCAAGCCCTCGACGCCAACGATCTTGGTGCCGTCGATCATCTCGGAACTCGCGTCGATCTTGGGGTCGTTCTTCTCGATGCGGCCCTTGTAGCCGAAGCCTTCTTGCTCGCGCCACTCGCCGGCAGCGTTGAAGTTCTCCAAAGCGAACCCGAGCGGATCGATCTTGTTGTGACAGCGGGCGCACTGATCGAGCGTGCGGTGAATTTCGAGCCGCTTTCGCACGGTGGCCTTGTCGATTCCCGGCACTTTCGGGGCGATCTCGCCCGCGTTCGCCAGCGGTAACCCCGGGTCAATACCCAGGAGCGTCTTCAGAATCCAGGTGCCTCGCTTCACGGGCGACGTGCGGGTGCCGTTCGAGGTGATCGTGAGAATCGACGCCTGCGTGGGGATGCCGCCGCGATGCACGCCCTTCGGGACTTGCACCTTCCGAAATTCATCGCCCTTCACACCCGGGATGCCATAGAACCGGGCGAGCCGATCGTTGATCGTGACGAAATCGGACTTGATGAAGGTTCGTACGTCCAGGTCTTCGGCCAAGATCGTGCGGAAGAACGCTTCGCTTTCCTTGACGAGCGACACTTCGAGATGGCGGTCGTATTGCGGGTAGAGATCGATCGCCGGTGGGTTTGCACCAACATCACGCAGGTTTAGCCACTGCCCGGCGAAGTTCCGCCCGAAGGCATCATTCTTGGGATCACCCACCATTCGGTCGATCTGCTTGAGTCGCTCGGTCCGGTCCGTGAGCTTGCCTGCCTCAGCGAGTCGCATCAACTCAGCATCCGGCGTGCTCGACCACAGGAAGTACGACATGCGAGTCGCAAGTTCGTGGTCGGTCAACTGCCGCGGCTTGTTGCCCGTGTTGCTGGCCTGCTCGACCAGGAACAGGAAGTTCGGTGACACCAGCACCGAAGTGAGTGGCCGCTTGATGGCTTGAACGAAACTGGCTCCATCACTCTTCGCGGCATCGAAGTGCTTGAGCTTCGCGGCGACTTCACTCTCGGTCACGGGACGCCGGTACGCCTTCCGCATGAAACGTGTGAGCACTTCCGCCGCGTACGCTCGTTCGTCTTTGCTTCGGGTTGGCGAATCGAACAGGATGCCGGTGTGCGAACTCGGTGGCCATGAGTCGTAGAGCGGCCCCTCGATCTCGAACCAGCTAATCATCAACTCAGGCCGCACGAATTCATCGTGACCCTGCATCCAGAAGTTTTCGAGGACACGGGGGATGGAGTAAGCGTATTCGAAGCCGACACCCGCTGTTTCGGTCGTGAATCGCGTGATGAATTCGTGAACCTTGGGCTTCTCCTTGGTGCCATCGGCGTCGAACTCGGCGAGCGTGCGGGGCTGTGGTCCAAGTTGCAGCGTCAGCTTCACTCGTGGCGCGCCGTAGTCGTACATACGATCGGTGCGGAAGTGCTCGAGATCGCGTTCATGTTGCGCCTTGGTGTACTGAGCACCCTTGGGGTTCTTCTTGTCCTGCTCCAGACGTCGATGCTCCAGAAACTTGTCGGCAGCCTTGACCACGTCAGCACGTGGTGGCACGGTCCCCGCAGCCTTCACGCGGATTGCGTAGTTCCCCGCGATCGGCACCCGGAAGTCGCGTGCCCCGACATCCTTGTCCCACCGTTGGCTGTGAATCACGACCCATTCGCCGTCCTGCTTGTTCTTGCCGCCGTTGACGATGGGGTTGTTAGTCGGATCAAGCCGCAACCGCGTTCGGTCGGCATCGCCAACCTTTGGCTCGAATCGCCAGTTGATCGCCTTCGGCCGTTCGCCTTCGACCAGTGCCCGATCAAGGATCTGTCTGGCTGCGTTCAGGTAAGTTTCGAGATGCAATGGTGACAGCGTGAGCGCACCGCCGTTGTTATCGAACCCGCCTGCGGGTGGGTCTTGCGGGAATCCGCTCACGTCGAAGTCGATGCCGATGAGATCGCGGACCGTGTTGTGATATTCCTCGCGGTTGAGTCGTCGGAAGACAACGGACGTTCCCCGCTGTGCAAGCTCGGCACGCACAGCTTGTGCTGTCACCCAATCAACGACCGCAGCCACTTCTGTGGGTTTGGGTTGCTTCGACTTCTGGGGCGGCATCTCGTGGCTGTTGAGCACATTCACGATCTCTCGCCACTTTCCCTTGGCGGTCGCGTCGAGGAAGTTATTCGGCAACGCCTGGGCATCCGTGCGAAACTCACCCTTGGGCTTGGCACCCGTGTGGCATTCGTTGCAATACGACTTGAAGAACGGCTCGACGTGTTTCGCATACCCGGCGGCATCTGGAGGCACCGCGGGTGTGTCAGCCGCTTGCAGAGCGATGGGCGTGAGAAGTGCGAGAACGATTACTGTTCGGTACATGGCTACTGCTGGGGTGGATTTTACGATGAACGAACATCGCCCGGCGGACTCGCCGGGCGACACGAAATCCGATGATTACTTGACGGTCAGCAGCTTGTCTTCCTTGGGGAAGGTTTCGAGAACGAGCCCCTTGAAGTGCAGTTCCTGAGGCTTGTCGAGCGAGTGCAATTGCAGCCCGATCGGGCCTTCCTTGATCCGTTCCGGCTGTGGATCGCGCCAGTCAACCACGGCTGTGCCGTTGATCGCGACTCGCACGCGGTTCCCCTGAGCGAGAACCTCGATCTCGTTCCAGTCGTGCTGCTTGCCGACCTTCTTCGCTGGACCACCATCCACTGGCAGCCCATTCCGCCCAAACAGATCGTACATGCCGTAGCCCGAAGGGAACATTACCAGGTGTCCGGCGTAGGTGTATTCGGATCGTTCTTTCTTCGGGTCCTTGCTCACGTCAGGCTTCACGACGCCCCAGAAGGACACGCCGGAGTGCATTTCCGAGCCCGCCAGCAATTTCGCCGAGAACGTCAGGCGGAAGTCGCTGTAATTGTTCTTCGTGAGGAGGTAGGTGCTGAATTTCAGCGGTGTGGTGTTCTTGCCGACGATCACTTCGTCTTTCACCGACCACAGATCGGTGTAGCCTTCCCAGCCGTCGAGGGATTTGCCGTCGAACAACTTGATGGTTTCGTTCTTCCCCTCGCGAGGTTTCACGATCGGGGTTTCTTTCTTGGCGGGGTCTTTTTTGTCTTCAGCAACGGCAACACTTGCCGCCACGACGAGACACAGAGCGAGCAAAGCACGCATGTGGCAATCCTTGGAAGAGGGACGGGGAAACGCGGAACTCGGAACGCGGCGTGTGGAATCAGACTGCTCCTGCACTTCATCCCACACGTCGCGTTCCGCATTCCGCATGGGTCAAGAGGCCTCGAGGTTCGCGACCTTGCCAAGACGGCGAAGGTGACGCGGTTCGTCGCTGAATTTCGCGCTGAGAAACGCCTGCACAAGGTCCCAGGCGACCGAGGGGCCGATCGTGCGGCCGCCCATGCAGATGATGTTCATGTGGTCGTCTTCGACGCCCTGCTGCGCCGAGAAATGGTCGTGGATCAGCGCTGCACGAACACCGACAACCTTGTTCGCACAGACTGAGGCCCCAACCCCGCTCCCACACACGGCCAGGCCACGATCCACCTGGCCAGCCGCAACAGCCTTGGCCAGTGGGACCACGAAATCCGGGTAGTCGTCGGCAGGATCGAGTGCGTTGGCTCCGAAGTCGACGATCTCGTGCCCCGCTGCTTTGAGGCGAGCAACCAGTTCTTGTTTGAGACCGAACCCACCGTGATCGGTGGCGATACCGACTCGCATGTCGAATCCTCGTGTTGGTTGGTTCACAATTTCGAAGCTGCCACGCTGTCCGCGATCACGACAGCACGTTCCTGGAGCACTCGCCCAGCCGGGATTGCATGATCGACTGTCATGAGTTGCACGAGTGGCCCGGGTTTGTCGGCCCCCGTCACGACCCACAGGATTTTGCGGGCACGGTTGATGGCAGGGTACGTAAGAGTCATGCGACGACGGTTCTGGTACAAGCCGCCCGTTAAAGCAACATCGCGATCAGCGACCTTGAGCACACTATCACCCGGAACGAGCGAAGCGGTGTGTCCATCCGGTCCCAGGCCGAGATGGATGAGGTCGATCACGGGTGGTGAGCCGCACAGGTCCTGAAGCGTCTTCGCGTAATCGAGCGCCGCTTGCTCGGGGTCGGCCGCATCGACTGGCATCGCGTGCAGATTTGCGGTTGGTATTGGCGCCTGGTCCATCAGGCTTTTGCGGAGATGCGTCAGATTGCGATCCGGATCGCCTGCGGGTGCGATCCGCTCATCGACCTGCACAACGTGAAACCGATCCCACGGCACATCGAGTTTCGCCAACTGGCGGAGCATGACCCAGGGTGTGCGACCACCGCTGACGGCCAGCACGAACTTTCCGCGTGCAGCAACGACCTCGCGAGCATCTGCCGCGATCAACGTCGCTGCGGTCACTGCGACGGCATCAGCATCGGGGAGAATTTCGATCTTCATGGTGTGGTTATGGTTTGCGGAATCCAATTTAGCCCCCGGCTTGCCGGGGGGCGTGAAGACCCGCCGTAAACGGCGGGCTAACTATTTCACTTCTTCTCGTGGTGGCCGCCGAACTGGAATCGCATCGCTGAGAGGAGCTTATCCTGGAACTCGGACTCGCCCCGAGATGCGAACCGCTCGTAGAGTGCCGTGGTGAGCACGGGCACTGGAACCGCTTCGTCGATCGCGGCTTTGATCGTCCAGCGACCTTCGCCCGAGTCCGACACGCGACCGGCGAACGCCTTCAACCCTGGGTCTTCGAGCAAGGCGGTGGCGGTGAGGTCGAGCAACCACGACGCAACCACGCTGCCGCGACGCCAGACTTCCGCGATGTCCGGTAAGTTGAAATCGTACTGGTAGTGCTGCGGGTCGCGGAGTGGCGTCGTTTCCGCGTCGATCGCGTGGGCCTTCTTCCCGACGTTAGCGTTCTGGATGACGGCCAACCCCTCGGCATACGCGGCCATCAGGCCATACTCGATACCGTTGTGAACCATCTTCACGAAGTGACCGCCACCGTTTGGCCCGCAATGCAGGTAGCCACGTTCCGCAGTCCCGGCGGGTGCTTTGTCGCGGCCCGGAGTCACCGGCACGTCACCCTTCCCGGGAGCAAGCGTGTCGAAGATCGGATCGAGATGTTTCACCACTTCAGGCTCGCCGCCGATCATCATGCAATAACCGCGCTCCAGACCCCAGACGCCGCCGCTGGTGCCGACATCGACGTAGTGAATCCCCTTGGGCTTCAATTCAGCGGCCCGGCGAATGTCGTCGATGTAGTAAGAGTTGCCGCCATCGATGACGATGTCGTCCTTGGCGAGAAGCGGCACGAGATCCTTGAGGCTCGAATCCACCACGGCAGCAGGGACCATCAACCAGATCGCTCTCGGTCCGGTGAGCTTCGACACGAAGTCGGCGAGCGAGGTGGACCCAGTCGCGCCGGCGGCAGCGAGTTCCTTAACTGCGGCCTCGTTGCGGTCGTACACGACACACTTGTGCCCGGCTTTCATCAGCCGCTTGACCATGTTCGCACCCATGCGACCGAGGCCGATCATTCCGAGCTGCATTTCTGGCTCCTATCCGAAACGTGGTGGTGAACGAGTTGCATGAATGGGTTATCTGTTTACGGTTGATCTGGCTATGTTCTGGGACGAGTAGCGAGCATAACCGATCGCGAAACGATGGTCATTGGAATTCGGGCAGCGTTCAATGTTGCAGATCCGTAAAAATTCATTGCCCTCCGTTTCGTAACCTCTTCACGAGAACCTTTCATGTTCACTCTTCGACCGCGAATGGCGCTGTGCGGCCTACTCGCGTCACTCCTGGCGACAACCTCGCTCGCCGCTGAACCAGTCACGCATGCCTTCCTTGCCACCGGCGCGGAAACCTTCATCAACGATCCGAGTGGCAAAACCACCTGGAAGTACCCGGCATCTACCCGCGATGGCTGGGTGCTTGAGAATGGGAACGTGCTGCTCGCGCTCTCCAAAAGCAAGGACTACCCCGGGGGCGGCGTGGTGGAAGTGAATCCCGAAGGGAAAGTGCTGTTCGCGTTCAAGGGCACGCAGTCCGAGGTGAATACCGTGCAGCCACTCGGAGAGGGGAAGGTACTGCTCACCGAGGCCGGTCCCAAGCCGCGACTCCTGGAAGTTGATCGCGACGGGAAGGTGCTCATCGAGGTGCCGCTGACCGCTCAGACCAAGGATATTCACCTGCAAACACGAATGTCACGCAAGCTGGCGAATGGGAATTACCTCGTCCCGCAACTTCTCGACCGCGTCGTGCGGGAATACGACGCGAAGGGGAAAGTCGTGTGGGAGGTGAAAACACCGAACATGCCATTCACGGCGATTCGCCTACCAGACGGAAACACGCTCATTGGATGCACCCACGGGAACATGGTCATCGAGGTGGACAAGGACGGCAAGGAAGTGTGGCGGCTGACGAACGACGACCTGGAAGGGAAGCCGATCAGCGATGCCTGTGGGGTGCAACGCCTGGAGAACGGGAACACGGTCTTCACGAGTTATCGGGCGACCGCGAAGCAGTTGAAGCTGATTGAGGTGACCCGCGACAAGAAGATCGTGTGGACGTACACCGATGAGCGGAAATCCGGCATCCACCACTTCCAGATCCTGGATGCGAAGGGCAAACCCGAGAAGAACCCCCTTCGGTGAGTTCACACAGTTGGTAGTGACATGGGTTTGGCACTCGGAGTATCATTCGCGGCGGGAAGGGAGTCCCGCCATGAGACAGCAGAAAACTAACGCCAAACACCTCATTGTGTTCCTGTTCGTGCGCCTGGCGGCCTGCATTGTGCAATCGGTTCCGTCGGCGGCCGCGCTTTGGTTCGCCGATCAAATCGCATGGGCCTTGTATCAATTCGTCCCTGCTCGTCGGCGCGTTGCTCTGGAGAACATCGCCGCAGCATATCCAGAACTAGCCACCGATTCGGCCGCCTCGCATCGGATTGTGCGCGCGATGTATCGCCACTTCATGCGGGCTACGGTTGAATCGCTGCTGATGCCGCGGAAATTTCACGTCACCAACTGGCGTGCGTTCGCAGACCTTTACCCGGGAACGCCGGTCCTTGCGGCGCTTCAATCGGGCCGTCCCGCCCTGATCGTAACTGCTCACTTCGGGAATTGGGAACTCGCTGGGTACTTGCTCGGGGCAGTGGGATTCCGCACACACGCGATCGCTCGGGTTCTGGACAACCCTTACCTTGAGCGGTTCGTGCTGCGATTGCGGCAATCCACCGGACAAACGATTATCGCGAAGAAGGACGACTTCGACCGACTCACGACAGTTCTGCGGAACGGTGGCAAGGTCGCGACTCTTGCGGATCAGGACGCAGGTCAACGTGGGCTATTTGTGGACTTCTTCGGCCGACCTGCAAGCACGCACAAAGCAGTCGCACTCATGGCGATGGAGTTCGACGCGGTCATGTTGGTGCTGGGAGTACCACGAGTCAAGCGAACGGGTCGGGCGACATTACCCGCTCCCGCCGGGATGGACAGCACGTACTACGCGATCGAAGTGGAAGACGTAATCGATCCCCGAGAGTATGTGACTCGCCCGGATGCGGTGAAGGCGATCACCCAGCGTTACACTTCTGCCCTGGAGCGGTTGATTCGTCGGCACCCTGAACAGTACTTCTGGCTTCACCGCCGCTGGAAGCACCAGCCGAAAGCACGCGAGAAAGCGAAACCTGCCGAAGTCAAGGTGGCGTGACTTCTTGACGCAGCTGTCGTGGCAGCGGCGGAGTGAATGCCGACCCATCGTGGAGGCGTTGGGTACCACGCAACCTCCACCTGCAATTCTGAGTTCGCAATTGGTTGCCGCTAGCACTTCCGCGCGTTACCCTCTGGCTTTGCCTGCCTGATCGCCCGCCCCACAAGGTCACACCAATGCGCTGTCTCCTCTCGCTCGCTGCTTTCGCGCTGCTCGCTGCGGCGTTACTCCAACCCGCCACGGCTGTCGATGACTACGCCCTCGGCTCCGACTCGCAACCGCAGAAGGACGTGCCGAAGGGGAAGGTCACACCGTTCAAGTGGACCACCAGCAAAGTCTACGAAGGGACCGAACGCGATTGCTGGCTGTACGTTCCTGAGCAATACGACGGCAAGACCCCCGCGTGCGTGATGATCTTCCAGGATGGTGGCGGCTACGTCGGCGAGAAGGGTGCGTTCCGCGTGCCGGTTGTGTTCGATAACCTCATCCACGCCAAGCAGATGCCGGTGACCGTGGGGATCTTCATCAACCCCGGGACGTTTCCGGGGCCCAACGGCAAGGGTGGTCGCTCGAACCGCAGCTTCGAGTACGACACGCCTTCGAATCAGTACGCGACGTTCCTCGATAAAGAGATTCTCCCTGAGGTTGCCAAGACCGTGAAGCTCCGGGAAGACGCGGCTGGGCGTGCGATCTGCGGCATCAGCTCGGGTGGCATCTGTGCGTTCACCGCCGCATGGGAACGACCCGACCTGTTCAGCAAGGTGCTCTCACACATCGGCAGTTTCACGAACATCCGCGGCGGCGACGTGTACCCCGGATTGATCCGCAAGACCGAGAAGAAGCCCATTCGCGTGTATCTCCAGGATGGCTTCGGTGACCTCGACAACCTGCACGGCAACTGGCCGCAGGCGAATCTGGCGATGGCCGCCTCGCTGAAGTTCATGGACTACGACTACAAGCTCGTGATGGGGGACGGTCCGCACGGTGGGCGACATGGCGGCGCGCTCCTGCCCGACTCGCTCCGGTGGCTGTGGCGCGACACGAAGTGAAGCCCTGGCGAGCCATCTTGTAGGGTGGATCGAGTCGTGCTTCACGACGAGCCCCACCATTTCATGCGTTGTGGTGGGGCTCGACCGCAAAGCCGGTCTCGACCCACCCTACGAAATCAACCACCCGGAGCCATCACATGAATCGCAATCTTTTCGCAATCACAATGCTCTTCGCCCTCGCGCCACTCGCACAGGCGCAAGACATGCCGCTCTCGCAGATCCTCATACCCGGCGAAAGCTGGAAGAAGGTCGAGAACGCGACAAAGCCAAAAGGCCTGGGCGAAGCCCCGCTCACACCCACTGGTCTCGGCGAACCGTCGAAGACCGCCGTCGTTCGCTCTGCCGACGGCAACACCGTCTACGTCGGCTATAGCATTGGAACCTACCTTCATGCTCATGCGGTCGGCAAAGACGGATTGATGCCGGGTTACCCATACGCCCCACTGCGGGCGAAGCCGGGTACGCAGGGGATCGCCGTCACGGGTCTGGCCGCTGACAAGGACGGCCGCATCTACGCGGCAACCGAGATCGGCGTGCAGGTCTACGATCCGACTGGCCGGATGTGTGGCGTGCTCACTCCGGCGGCACAGGGTAAACCCGAGGCGCTTGCGTTCGAGGGCGATCAACTCACCCTCTGGATCGGCGATTCGAAATATACGCGGACCCTCCGCACCACAGGCGTAAAGTAACGTCGCCGATTTCACACACCCCACATCAAGGAGTTTTCAATGCGTCGTCTGCTGTTCGCATTTGCGATCGTCGCAGTGGCACTCGTGGCTAGTCGCCCCGATGCCCCGTTAGCCATGGCCGCTGAAAAGGAGAGCAAGATTTACGAGATGCGTGTGTACTATGCCGCGCCGGGTAAGCTCGACGCGCTCAATGCTCGGTTCAAGAACCACACCCTGAAGCTGTTCGAGAAGCACGGCCTCACGAACATCGGCTACTTTGTGCCGACCGGGGAGAACAACGACAACAAGCTCGTGTACTGGATCTCGGCCCCGAGCAAGGAAGCCCGCGACAAGTCGTTCAAGGAGTTCGGTGCCGACCCCGAGTGGAAGAAGGCCGCGGCCGAGAGCGAGAAGGATGGCAAACTGATCACAAAGATCGAGTCCACATTCCTGACGGCCACCGATTACTCACCGGCGCTCAAGCTGGCTCAATCGAATGATGGCCGCGTGTTCGAGTTGCGGACGTACATCGCCAGTAAGGGGAACCTCGGCAACCTGAACGACCGGTTCAAGAATCACACCATCAAGCTGTTCGAGAAGCACGGCATGACGAACATCGTGTACTGGAATGTGCTGAAGGGCCAGAAGGGCGACGACAACTTGCTGGTGTATCTGCTCGCTCATAAGAGCCAGGATGATGCGAAGAAGTCGTTCGATGCCTTCCGCATGGACCCCGACTGGTTGGCCGCTCGCAAGGCCAGCGAGGAAAAGGGCGGCGGCAGCCTGACCGAAGCGAAGGGTGGCGTCGTGAGCGAATTCCTGAAGCCGACCGATTACTCGCCGCTGAAGTGAGAACGCGTTGCGAGCCACGGGTTCATGCCCGTGGTGTTTGGTTCTGGTAAACGCAGCACCCACGGGGGTGAACCCCGTGGCTCGCCGACTATCCCTGCAATTGCTTCTCGAACTGGGCCAACCCCTTCTGATACTCGGCAACCCACCGCGCCTCGGGTTCCACGCGGTCCTTGAATTTCACCATCGCAGCCACCGCATCCGCAGCCGTGAACGGCTCCGCGATTCGGTTCGCACTGCGGGCATTCGCTTCGGCCCCAGCCAGCGCCACGACTGCGGCCCCCAGGGCCGAGCCTTCGTCGGAAACGAGCCGATCCAGCGGTTTGTTCAGCACGCTCGCCAGGATCTTCACCATGAGATCGTTCTTCGCGATACCGCCGGAAACGCTAACTCGCGTGATCGTCTGCCCGGCCGCTTCGTGAGCTCGAACGCCCAGGGCGATGAGGTACGCGATCGCCTCGAAGCTCGCACGCACGCGGACGCCGCCCGCGTCGGCACCGGGTTCGGATGGTGCCCACCGGAAGCGCGGTTGCGCCACACCCAGCGACGGCTCAGACAGCAAGAACGGCAACACCGTCGTGCCACCGCACAACGGCTCGACGCGAGAGGCGGCCTCCGTGAGTGCCTTCCATTCTTCCTTCGTGCGATTCGGCCCGACGACGCGGTCGAGGAACTGTGCCCCGTTCGAGTAGCACCGCATCCACAGATACGGCCCCCAGTTCAGCTTCATCGCGTCGAGGTTGGGCGAGGTCGGTAGCGCCGCAGACGACGAGTTCACGACGGCCGAGTTGCCGAGGATGATCGCGACCTGGCCGGCATCGACCGCACCGCCGCCGATCAAACCCGCGGCCTGATCGTCGAGGGTCGGGTACACCAGTGGCCGCACGCCGGGCGGCAACCCCGCGTCGAGCGCGAGGTGCTCGGCGATGCGGCCGACCGGTGAGTTCATGTCCACGATCTTGGGGAGCGTGTTCCACGCGGCTTCGCGATACTCCGGAGCAACCGCGTCAAGCATCTCGCGCCTCCACTCGTTCGTCCGCAGATTCATGATCCCCGTGGACGCTGCCGACGATACCGAAGTCACGCCCCAGCGGTCGGTGAGGTATCCTGCCGCGAGTGGTCCGTGGGGAAGCATCCACTTGGTGCGGTTCCAGTCGGCCTTCGGCAGAATTGAATCCGTTTTCCCTCCGGCCGTGTGCGAGTCCTTCACGAGATGCGAAAGCGAGTAGCGCACGGCCCACGGCCCGCCGGTGAGTTCGATCGCGCGCTCTTGTCCGCCAAGGCGAGCCAGTCCTTCGGCGTGGTAGTCGGCGAGCGTCTGATCGTTCCAGCAGATGATGCGGCGAATCGGATTGTGGTGGGCGTCGATGCGACCCGCGGAATGGTGCGTGGCCGAGATGCCGGAAACGAGCCAGTCCTGCAAGCGACCGATTGCCGCGAGTTCCGCCGCGATCGCACGGGTCGCAGCGCGAACTTGCCCTTCGAGGAACATGCCGCTGATTTCGCGATTGCCGGTGTCGCGGACGAGTTTCGGATCGTCGGTCGGCAGGTAGTCCGTCCACAAATCCGTTGGCAATCGGACCGATGCAACGGTGTTGCCTTGCAAGTCGAAGGCGAGTGCTTTCGCGCCGCCGGTGCTGAAGTCGAATCCCACAACGAGCGCATTCGGAGGCAGGCAGCGAGTCGGTTCGGGCATGGAAGAATTCCAGGAGAGTCGGTGTTTCAAATGATTCTACGGGAAGCGTTGCGGTGTCATTTCTCAGTGGCCTTCACGCGGCTGGCAACCTCGTCGGCAGTCAGTGCCCGGTCGTACACCGCAACTTCCGCGATGCGACCCTCGAAGCCGAACGCCTTGTCGGGCCGCCCACCGACGATCACCCGATCGGGTTTCACTTCGCGGGGGAGTTTCGAGTCAATCTCAAGCTGACCGTTGAGATACACGCGGACCTTGTTGCCATCGCGAGTGAATGCGACGTGTGTCCACGTCCGGAACGGCACGGCAGTCTTGGCGGATTGAATCCCCGCCCCCTTCAGCGAGGTCGAGAAGCCGATGCGGTTCGGGTTCCCCTTCTTGCCGCCGAGTTCGAGCGAATCACCGGCACCGTCGGCGTCCGCGAGCGAGAACACGATCCCCGTGATGTTGCGTGCGTCGCCCGGAAAGCCGTTCCAGAACCACGCCTCGACGGAGTACGCATCGCCGAGCGTCGGAAGTTTCGCGTTCATGCGGCCGCCGGCGAAGTGTGCGGCTCGGTTGGTGAGCGTGTGGCCATCGAAGCGACGCGGTACCGGCCCATCCAGTGCGAACACCACGCCGGGTTCGTACTCGCCTGCGTTCTTCCCGGCGAACTCGGCGGCCTTCTCGCCACTGATGTCGCCGAGCCGCCAGTAGGCCACGGGCTTATCGGCGAGGACGAGTTTCGCGTAGTCGTCGCTTGCCGCGTCGGGAAACGCACGACGCTTCTTTCCCGCGACCTTTTCGAGCAAGCCAACCACGGTCTCGGTGATCTTCGCCTCGGCACCGACTTCCAGCGCCGCCGACCGTGCTGGCCACGTCGTGTAGCCACCGAGAACGTGCTGTTCGGCGGGTGGAATGTACCCCTCGGCTCCGTTCGCCAGTTCCACGGTGAAGGTGGTCGCCAGAGGACTGAGTGCCTTGATCTTGAGGCCGGTCAGTGCGAACACCTCATTCGGAATCGCCGTGATCCCCAGTTCGCCGATGCGGATCGCCTGGAGTTTCAGTTCCCGTTTCGGGTTCTCGTGAAGCATCACCGCCTCACGGGCGTAAACCTCCGGCTGGTTCTTCGGCTTCGCCCCGTTCATGCCCGCAAGGAGTTTCTGTGCCCACGCGAGACGTTCCTTGTCGGGAACTCGCCGGTCGAGCGTCATTTTCTCCTCGGCCATCGCAAGTGAAAGATCCGTGCGGTACTCCACTTTCTTCAGCGCGGCCTCGGCCTTGTCAGTGACCTCTTCCGCGTAGTCGTCGATGGTCTTCTTCACCTGCGGCTTGGCGTAGTCCATCCAGTGCAGGTCGCCCGCTGTGCCTTGAGAATGGAGCACGACGAACTTCGAGTTCTTGTCGGTACCTGCGAGTCGCTTTTCGAGATTCGCACAGACACGGCCGAAGTAGTCGGCCGATACCGCCGGCGTGCCGAAGTAGTGCATCGAGAAGTTGGAGAGCACAGCCAGCGGCTTGTCGTCGGCTGTGCGAACCGAGAAGACGCTGAGCCACGGATCGGTTGGGCCAGATGGACCGACGAAGTCCGGGTTCATGTATCCGGGGTGCATGTTCGAGCTAACAGTGGGGTTGCCGAACGGGTCGTTCCGGGTTTTGTCGGTGCGAAGGATCCACTGCCGGTTGTTGGTCAATTCGGGAGCCGCAATCGTGGCCCAACCCCCCTTCGCCGGAACCAGATTCGCAACCGCTTGCCGCACGGCCTGCACGATCTGCCGTTCGAGGAACGGCCCATAGTTCGGGTCGGGGTCGGTCCCCAGGCAACCCATCACGGCAGGAGCGGTGTGCGTGTGCGTCGCGGCGATCAACTGGCGATCGGTGGGAATCTTCGTCTCGCCGGTCACCAACTCCTTCACGCGGTCGATGAACTCACGCGGCATCATGCAGCTATCGACGATCACAATCGCCAAGCGAGTCGTGCCGTCATCGAGCACGAGGGCACGGGCGTGAAGCCGGTCGCGTGCCGCGGTGCCGGTCGCTTCCAGGAAGCCGCAGTTCACCACGACGGGAAACTTCTCCGGGGTGACATCAATCGCAGACGCACCCGCGCGGAACGCCGGCTCAGCACCGTGTGAGAATGGGGCGAGAATGGCGAGAGTGAACGCGGCGATGATGAGAGAGCGGACCATGGCGGCACCTGAGGATGAGCCGTGAAGTGAGTGGGGCCGACTGCATTCCAATCGAAAGACCGGAAACCCCGCCCCGAAACCAGGAGGAGGAGTGTGACTGGTCTTTCATCTTCGGTAAGAAACGCGAGGAGGCAACCCCTCGCACGAAGGGAACAGAGACGTGTACATATGAATAATGTGCAACGAATGCCGGAAGTCAAAACGGAATGTGCGCGACTTGTCCAGATTTGGGACTGACGACAAACCACCGCCCGAATCAGAGTCGAGCGGTGTTCCCGGGTACTCGCAGGAAGGGCTTCAGCGGTTGTTCGCCCTCGTGCACGGGGTGAACTGTGTGAACGATCACGTACTTCACGCCGCGATACTGTGGGCCTTCGATCACGCTCGCCATGGTCAGCGAGGCGTTGGTGTCGCGGAGGCTGCTGAGGTTGGTCGTCCCGTCGGCGCGGAAGATGTAAACCTTGGCGAATCCCAGTTCCGTTGGGTGCCGGAAAACAACAACGGGAATGTTCGACCCCTGCACGCGCTCGGTTCCCATCGTTACCAGCAGGTCCGTGTTGAACGGGAGCGGCAACTGTGAGGGGAACTTGTGTTCCGTGAGCCACTGGCTCAGCGCGGCATCCGGGTTCTGGAGCTGTTCATCGGCGTGCATCACCATGTCGGTCGTGTCGATCTTCGGGCGAGAAACGCTGAAGACCCCGAACCCGATTCCGGCGACCAGTAACAACGACGCAGCCAGGGCCGTGAGCCTGTAAACCTTGCGGCGGATCACCGCCCCGTGGTGCGTCGATGCCTGAACGAGCAACTTGTCTCGCAGACTTGCAGGGACCGGGATGCTCCGCATCATCGCGCTGACGGCACTATCGAACGACTGGGCCGCGTGTGCTTCTGGGGCGCACATCGAGCAGTCCGCGAGGTGCCGATCGAGGTCGGCAGCAACGTCCGCGCCCAACTCGTCGCCCGCAGGGCGGCGAAGTCGCAGATAAAATTGTGCGTCACGGCACTGCATCACGTCACCTGGTTACCCGTTAGCCGAACTGCGGCATCGGGGGCGTCTTTTGATCGGTCCTGTTTGTCCTGTTTATCGGTCTTGTCACGTTTCTCGGCCACCGTTTCCTCGACCGACTCCGGGGCGGACAACATCGTCCGCAAGTACGACTTTGCCCGAGCCAATCGCGACATCACCGTACCGATTGGCAGTTCCATCTGCTCGGCGATATCACGGTAACTAAACTCCTCGAAGTAAAACAAGATCAGCGGCGTTCGGAACCCTTCATCCAGCTGGTCGATCGCCTGCTGAAGTTTCGCCGGATCAATATCCGGTGTCTCGTCGGCATCGCGATCGGGCAAATCTCCGACGGCATCCAGTGGGACAATCCGGTGTCGCTTGTCGTCGCGGACCTTGTGGAGATAGAGGTTCCGAAGGATTCGGAACAACCAGGCACGAGCACGGTCCGCTTCGCGGAGCTGTCCCATCCGGACGAACGCCTTACCGAACGCTTCCTGTGTGAGGTCTTCTGCATCCGCGGCCGACCCCGAGAGGCGGTAGGCGTAGCGGTAGAGAGCCTCGTAGTGGGCGTCGATCAGAGCGTGCAGGCCACCGGACGCCGACCCCATGCGTCATCCTCATTAGATCTGAACCCGAACCCACCCAGTTTATTCCCTGAAGAATGTATTCGCTCGAAATTCGGACCAGGTTCATAACTGGGTAACACTTCGGCTGAGGGGTTGTTCACAAAGATGCCTGTTTCCCCGAGACTGGTGGTTGCGCCCCCCAGGATCATGGAGGAAACAGGCATGTGTCTTGTTACCCGG
>Ga0335397_10000600_pt1 | contig 47248 bp, 32 predicted proteins | sample MAT04_FD_205740 | JGI IMG/M metagenome (GOLD analysis project Ga0335397, IMG submission 205740) | Freshwater microbial communities from Lake Fryxell liftoff mats and glacier meltwater in Antarctica - MAT-04 (spades assembly) (version 2) ...
CATCGGTGCCAATGCCTAGCATGGTTGCTATGTGTTTATTGCCCATATTCAGCTTTACCAACGTAGCAAACCTAAGTTCTGCATTAGTGATACCAGGTGCTGTTTTTTGCAGTTGTTGTATAAATCCGGGATTAGCTTTGTCAAACATATCTTTAAATTGCAGCCAGTCAGTTTCTGTAAGTATAGATTGATTGAGCAATTCTTCATTTACCTGGGCATTTTGCTGAAATAACTGCAGTTGCAGTTTTTCAATCAATTCGTTTTTGGATATAATGTTTTGTGTAAATTCTTCCAGTTGTTTCGTGGCATTTTGTACTGCATCATATGCCTTTTGTTTTTGATAAAGCAATGATTGTTGCTTTGATAAATTTTCCTGCTGCTGCCGGCGAAACAGTAACCATGCTATGGCAAACAGCAGAACAAAGCCTGCCAACAATAAATTTCTTCTTGCCTGTTCTGTCTTTTTTTCAGTGAGCAGGATGTTTATCCGGTTAGCTGTTTTTTCGAAGTCAAGTTTTATTTGCACTACATCTGCCCGGCTACTGGCAATGGCCTGGTTAATAGAATCATTGATATGATGGTAGATATCACCATAATAAAAAGCACTGTCGGTAAGGTTGCTTTTTTTGAAAATTTCGCTCATGGCCTTATTTGCATTCTTGACAAATAAAGGGTTCACCGGTTTTCCGGCACTTACAATGTGTAATGACCTTCTTGCAAGCAGCAATGCAGAATCAATATTGTTTTTCCGTAAATAAATAAACGCAATACGATGCATGGTATTGCCTGCATTGTTTGGTTCATCATTCAATGTAATGTTATAATCCTTCCATAAAAGCGGCAGTGCCTGCTCATCTTTATGCTGTTCAAAATATACAGCACCGATATTACCGCTGATAATACCTTCCCATAGCGTATCATGTTGTTTTATAGCGGCTGATTGAGCTTTGCTGTACCAATATAGGGAAGAATCGTAACGGGCCATACGCTGATAGCAAAGGCCTATCGTATTTAAAACACTGGCATACCCGGCATTACCTGAAGCTTCAATACCAAGGTTGCTATATTTTATAGCCATTTCATACTCCTGCATGTTAAAATAAAGAACAGCAATGCCTGCTAATACTTCGGGTTTTTTATTATTAAAATTCCCCACGCCGGTTTTTTCCATAAGTTCTGCTGCCTTCTGGTAATAAAAAAGTGCAGTTTCTGTTCTTCCGGTTGCCCGGCAATGATCGGCATAAATGGTAATACATTCAAGCATTAAAAAATCATCGCCGCTTTCCACAGCCCTGCTGATGGCTTGTTCCATAAGCAGGTAAGGGTCGCTTTTATTAAATGGCGGACGGTAAATTATAATTGCTTTCCATAACATACTGCGGGCTGCCGTGTAAGGACTGGTACTGTTGCAGCGGGCCTCAAAGAAATTAAATAAGGCCACTCTTCTTGGTGAATCAGCCCTGGTAAAAGTATTTGTAAGCCATGCCTCATTTGCCGGGCTGTTTTTTTGACTTCGGTTGTTTACAATTTGCTCCAGCATCTTTTCATTCAGGGGCTGTGCCTGTAGCGAAGTAAAAGTAAAGTGTGCTGCTATGCAATAAACAAGAAATTTCATTCGGATGTAAAATAAATAATCCTGCTGTTAATACCGCAGGATTATTGGGTGGAGCTATTTGCTGGCCTCGCCCCGTTTAATGGCATACGAAACGAAACCATTGGTTCATCATATCAAATGCTTCATCTGCCACGAAGCATGGCAGTTTCATGGTGGTGCCTTTGTAGATTATTTGGTCTACTAGCAGGATGTTTTTGTTGTTGATTTCTGATATAGCTTTTGCGAGATGTAATAAAGCAGGCAACGTTCTCCGCTATGCACAAAACCCATGGAAAGATTACTGTGAAGAAAGCCTTCAGGTTATTGGCGTTTAGAATAGGTTTCTATTCTATATATTATTCCTGCCTTTGATGTAAGCCTTAGTTTACGAAGATTGTAGAGAACCGGCATAGAATTCACCACTCCAAATAATGATCAATAATGACAGGTAAAGACTTAATTGTATAATTTTGAAACTAAATGAAAAGGTATGCCTAAAATAAGGCTAACCTTATTCTGCATTTTTTTAAAATTATGGTTCCTAAAATTTTATACCGGGCGGGTATAGCCGCTTGTTTGTTGTTAATCATTTCCTGCTTTCTGCCGTGGGCATATTTTGCAGATGCACATATAGTAAATGAAGCCGACCGCACGTTTACGGGGTTTTATAGTTACCGGAATAATTATGGCAAGCCGGGAAAGTTTTTGGTGATGCTTGGCTTAATTGCCATGGCACTGATGCTGCTGCCGAAAATATGGGCTAAAAGAACCAATTTATTTATATGTGCATTGGCAGTGGGATACGCAGTTAAAACTTATATTTTATTTGTTTCCTGTTACAATGCATACTGTCCCGAAAAAAAAGTGGGTATTTTTTTGATGCTGACTGCAACCATTGTTATGTTGATAGCATCTGCATTTCCACATCTTGCACTAAAAGAAGCAGGCAGCAAAAAACCGGAATAAATCCGGCTTTTCGCTAATTGAAATTGACCCCCTAAAACTATTTGAACTCTATTGCATGGAATAAATTTTGTGTTTACCCGGTAAAAGTATTATAAATATGATATGTTGCCAATACCCTAAAGTGGGTATTGCCATAAAATAAAAAAGCCGGTAATTTACCGGCTTTTTTATTTTACAGTAAGTAAATATTAATTTTTCTTTGCTTCTTTTACCCATGCATCTTTTAAAGAAACGGTCCGGTTAAATACCAGTTTATCCGTAGTTGTTTCTCTATCCAGGGAAAAATATCCTTTCCTGATAAATTGGTAATTAGTGGAAACAGCGGCGTCTTTTAAGGAGGGCTCCACGTATGCATTTTCAATTACCTGCAAAGAATCGGGGTTGATATAGTCTTTAAAATCGCCTTCTTCCTGTGCCGGATTTTCAACTTTGAATAACCGGTCGTATAAACGGATTTCGGCCTGTAAAGCGTGAGCCGCACTCACCCAATGGATGGTTCCCTTCACACTCATGCCGCTTGCTTCTCCTCCACTCTTTGTTTCAGGAATATAGCTGGCATGTACTTCAGTAACCAGTCCGTTTGCATCTTTTATGAATCCTTCGCATTTAACAATATAGGCGCTCTTTAATCTCACCGTTGCACCGGGTGCCAGGCGAAACCATTTCTTTACCGGTACTTCCATAAAATCTTCTCTTTCTATCCACAATTCTTTACTGAAAGGAACGATCCTTGTTCCGTAAGAATCATCTGGTCCGTTTTCACTTACAAGCTCTTCCGATTCTCCTTCAGGATAATTGGTGATGATCAGTTTCACCGGGTCAAGCACCGCCATTACACGATGGGCCAGTTTATTCAAATCTTCTCTTATACAAAATTCCAACAGGCTTACATCAATCAGGTTTTCTCTTTTGGCCACACCAATTCGGTCGCAGAAATTACGAATGCTTTCGGCTGTAAAACCTCTTCGGCGCATACCACTGATAGTGGGCATCCTGGGGTCATCCCAGCCGGTTACATGGCCTTCCATTACCAGTTGCAATAATTTGCGTTTACTCATCACCGTGTAAGTCAAATTGAGGCGGGCAAATTCATATTGTTTGGACGGGAAAATTTCGAGTTTTTGTATAAACCAGTCATACAATTCCCGGTGAGGGATAAACTCCAGGGTACAAATACTGTGGGTGATGTTTTCTATACTATCACTTTGGCCATGCGCAAAATCGTACATGGGGTAAATACACCAGTCATCGCCGGTACGGTGATGATGGGCCTTTTTAATGCGATAGATGATGGGATCACGCATGTGCATATTGTTAGCCGCCATATCTATCTTAGCCCTTAACACTTTTTCGCCATCTTGAAATTTACCTGCTTTCATTTCTGAAAATAAAACAAGGTTTTCTCCGATGGTTCGGTTTCGATATGGACTGTCTTTTCCGGGTTCGGTGGGGGAGCCTTTGAGTGCAGCTATTTCATCGGCATTCGAATCATCTACGTAGGCCAATCCTTTATTAATTAGTATTACAGCGAACCCATGTAGCTTGTCGAAATAATCACTGGCATATAATTCTTCTGCCCAGGTAAAACCCAGCCAGTTTACATCTTCCTTTATGCTGTCAACATATTCAGTCTCTTCTTTTACCGGGTTTGTGTCATCAAAGCGCAGATTCGTTTTACCTCCATATTTTAATGCTAACCCAAAATTCAGGCAAATGGCTTTAGCATGGCCGATGTGCAGATAGCCATTGGGCTCCGGCGGAAAACGGGTAAGAATGGTTGTATATTTCCCATTCTCCAGATCAGCTTCAATAATTTCTTCTATAAAGTTCAGGCTCTTTTCTTCAGACATCTTTTTATTTTTCAGTGGCAAATCTAACTAAGATATTTTAAACGGCTTTAGACTTTAACGAAGGATAAAGATTATTGAGTTTTTTTAATTTCTTCCAGCATCAAAATAATCTTATCTAATTTCTTTACTTCCAGGTCACGTATCTGTCTTTGTAGATCTTCAATCTCTTTTTTCGCTTCAATATTTGTTTGGTAATCTTCCATCGCCTGTACCCTGTCGCGCTGGCTTTGCCTGTTTTGCGACATCATGATGATGGGGGCGGCGTAAGCTGCCTGGGTGGAAAAAATAAGATTTAATAAAATGAAAGGATAAACATCCCAGTGATGGATGAAGCCTACCACGTTTAACGCCATCCAGATCACAACAAACACACTTTGCAAAATAATGAATCGCCAGGAACCCATTCCATTGGCAACTGCATCTGCTATGCGGTCGCTCACTTTTAATGCGGCGGAGTGCTGATCATGCCAGTTTGCTTTGCTCATTGACTGCTTTTTTGAATGGTTAATGTTTTGCATTCATGTAAAAAAAAAGCCTTTGAATCCTAACGGAAAACAAAGGCTTTTTATAAGATAAAAATATTTTTAATCCGCTCTACCCATTCTTCTTAAGTAGGAAGCATGGGATGCAATGGCATGTCGCATTTTTGGATATTCAACGTAATTGATGCCAAAGTCGGCACAGGTTTGTTTTATTATTTTACTAATAGCTGGGTAGTGTATATGAGATACTTTTGGAAATAAATGATGCTCTATCTGGAAATTTAATCCACCCACTAGCCAGGAGATTAATTTATTCTTTGTGGCAAAATTGGCGGTAGTTTGTATCTGATGGATTGCCCATTCGTTTTCAATTTTATTGGTATCTGCAACCGGCATCGGGAAATCAGTATGTTCAACAGTGTGCGCCAATTGAAATACAATACTGATTACAAATCCGGTAACCATGCTGGCAATCAGAAAACCAACCATCCAGCTTACAAAACCAACTGTATAGATGGGTAATACAATAAATAAAATGGCGTATCCAACCTTCGCTCCCCAAAATCCGAAATGTTCTTTGACACTTAATTTTTTTATCGGCACCGATCCAATTCTCTTCTTAAAATATTTTTGATAGTCGGTTAGGAAAACCCAGATAAGGTGTAATAATGTGTAAAGAAACCAAACATAATAATGCTGAAAGCGATGCATCCAGTAACGCTTTTGCGTGGTACACATTCTCAGGTAAGGCTTTATTTCAATATCGTCATCAATTCCATCAATGTTGGTGTAAGTGTGATGAATAATATTGTGCTTCATATTCCACATGATGCTGCTGGCACCCAGGAAATTAACTGAAATAGCAGCCATTCTGTTTAGCGATTTGCTTTTACTGAAACTTCCGTGACTTCCATCATGCATTACATTGAATCCAATAGCGGCTGTAAAACAACCTAATAGTACACATTCCACAATGGCAAGCCAGGTAGAGGGAGTGAAATATACTAAGTGGACATATAATGCAAAATAGGCTGCAAAGAAAAAAATAGCTTTGAAATGAAGACTGAAATTTCCTGTAGCCGCTTTTTTTCTATCAGTAAAATATTGATTTACCCTTTTTTTTAATTCCTGGTGAAAATCGGTGCTGGTTTGTATAAATTTTGGAGTGGCCATTAACTTGAATTTAATAGGCTGCAAAACTACGTCTTTATTGGCTTTTCACCAGTTTTGTTTATACCCAAATTAGGTATTTTGCTTTATAAATGAATCAAAACTACTAAAACCGATCATTTTTTTACTGATAAACCCTTCCGCGTAGTTGACGCCGATCATTTTACCATACATTTTTGACCGGTAAATTACGCTTTCTAAAAAATCGGGCGTTGAAATATAGGTTGGGGGCTCATTCAAACCCGGGTTATGAAACTGGGTTCCATAGGCGTTGATAGCTTCCAGTTTTTGATCCATTACATCAGAAATGTCTATCACAAAATTGGGATGCAGGTATTTATCTTGTATAAAATTAAATACATACTTTGGCCGCCAAGCTTCCTGTAATATTCCGTTTTCATTAGTTTCTATTTTTCGTAATCCCGATAAAAATGCTGCATCCTCTACTAACCGGGCACTTCGTCCATGATCCGGATGACGGTCTTCAGGAGCATTGCAAAAGATAATGTCAGGTTGGTATTTTCTTATGGCAGCTATTACTTTACGTTGGTGCGCTTCATCATTTTGAAAAAATCCATCCGCCAGTTGCAGGTTTTCCCTCACATCCAGGTGCAGAATTTTTGCCGCCGCTGCTGCCTCTTCTTTCCTGGTTTCAGCGTTGCCACGGGTTCCCAATTCACCTTGTGTTAAGTCAACTACACCTGTTCTTTTGCCGTTCTTTTTTTCAGCCAGTAATATGCCTCCACAGGATAATTCAGCATCATCCGGATGCACCGCAAACACCAGTAGATCTAATTTCATTTTAAATAAATTAAAAATTAAGAATTAAAAATGCGAAATTAGGTGGAAGTAATTTAAACTCCGGGATTTAAAAAGAAGCTGCTTTAAAGAATAAAGCAGCTTTTTGTCTCCGTTCCAAAAGCTGCTAAATGAATAAATATAAAAACCAGAAAAATTAAAACCAGGAGATTTGAAACAATACCTGGTTTACTTTATGTACTTTATTTAATTTTCCAGTTACCCTCTGTACCCATACATCCGCTCTACTTCCTGTACAATTTTTTCCATTTCAGCTTCCTCCCCGTTTTTATCGTAAGGCTGTTTTAAATTGCTACTGAAAAAAAAGGCCACTGTTTGGTAAAACCTTGCTGTAAAGGCTCCCTTATATTCCCTGATGATCTCGTAACAGTTATTGCCGGTTTCACGGTTAATTAATTTCATCAGCACTTTTCCCTGGTAAATAGAAAGGTTGGTAAGTGGGTCGGTAAATTCTTTTTTCAATTCCTTTTCCCGCGACTGGATATATTTTTTCCTGGCTTCCTTACTATTGATAGCAATCAATTTTGCATTGATATCATTCATTACAGAGCCCGCACGTTTGGCATAAGGATAAGTAACATAAATGGCATTTCGAAGTCTTGTCCATTTCGCCCGGTCCCTCATTTGCTGATCAGTAAGCCTTGAGTACAGTCCGAGAGCCGGCAATGTTTTAGCCTCAATAGTATCTCCGTTATAGATGATTGCGTAGGAAAGTATTGTATCGTTCACATATTGTTGAGCATACAAATGTTGCTTATTTGTTGCAAAAAAAACAACAAAAAGAAGAAAGCAGCATATTTTGTATTTAAACAAACGGATCATTTGAACCTAAATTTACTATATATGTCAACAGTGTGTAGTTAAATTAATAATAATTGTACAACGCATAAATACAATTGATCAATATACGGTAATCAAATATTGTTGGTTCAGGAGGAAGACTTTAATAAAATAAAATGTTCTAACTGCTAATTAAGCATTCGCCAATAGAAACATATAAAATAAACCTGCCGCCGCCAATACCAATACGACAGTACTCATTGGTTTGGAAAGATTGGCCCTGCGGACCATAGCCATCACCAGGCCGATGGCCATAATGATTAATCCAATCCAGACCAGGTTGATATATGGAAAAATGTAGGCTTTTAAGGTAACAAAGTCAATCATTTTATCCGATTCCTTTACGCCGATCTTTAACTTTTTTTGATCCGAAGTAATACCCGCAAACTTTACAAAAAGATTTTGTGCATATACCGTATCATCAATTTGATTAATGCCAAAACTATCAATGAGAATCATAGGGGAGGCATTGTATTTTGAACTGTCGGTTGCTGTAATGGTGATATCAGCTATTACAGATGGGCCTGTTATCGGTATTTTAAACTTATTCTCCGTTGGGTTTTTGATTACTCTGTTAAGTACCATAAAGCCCTTTGAGTAGAAAATGGTATCGCCTTCGGCCACGTCCGTTATTTTAAAACTGCCGGTGTCTTTATTGGCGTCCGGATTCAATGCGTAAGAAATGTAAGTAAACACATCGTGCGTTAGATAACTCCTGGTGTCCGGATTACTGCTCATATTATTATCCTTCATCAGGTAAACGTCCGGGCTAAGGGTAAAGGCTTCTTTTACCTCATTCGTGGCAATGTCCTTCTTTTCGAAAGCCAGGTGATAGAAACGCCTGCCTGTTTCTTTACCGGTACTATCGTTTAAATAGGTTACATCGTATGGCCCCATTTTTTTTGACACATGTCGCACCAGGTTTATATTTTCAGCCGCGTTATCCTGCTTTTTTGTAAGCGGATCTATGCCCATTTGAATCTCAAAATCTTTGAATTTTTCTTCACTGATCACTTTTTTGTTGCCGGATGAAATAAGTATTCCGGCTATCATTAGTGCAAAACCAAGGTGAGAAACCGATCCGCCGGCAGATTTGATATTACCATTTAGTCCACTCCAGATATAGCCGGCATTGGCGACAACTGCATAGATTGTTGCAAACAAAGCCACGTACACAGCACCCAAAAAGCCAGGTCCCTGTTTATAATATGTAATTGGATAGAATACAACGATCAGCGTGGTAACAATTGCAGCTATCAATGTGGGAAGGGCAATTTTCCTGAGTGTATACCCGGCCGGGGTGCTTTTGTATTTAAAATATTGAGTAATAGCACTTAAAATACCGATTATGATTGCAACCAATACAATTACTTTATTATAGGAAAACTCGATGTCTTCGGGTGGAGCCAGTTTGCTGCCAAAAATAGCATTGATAACCGGAGTAGATGTTTTGGCAATAATAAACATTGCAGATAAGAAGAAAACGAGCGAACCAATAAACATCCAGAATTCGCGTGAATTGGTACCCTCTTCTTTATGCACGGTTGGTATTTTTTTATAATTGACAAAAAATAATACCAACGCCGGTATGGAAAAAATAAATAAGAATATCCGGATCAGGTTGAACATGGGCCTTCCGGCCTCAGCAAAAGCATGTACCGAAGTATCACCCAATACACCTGTCCTTGTTAAAAAAGTAGAATACAGGATGAAAACAAATGTGAGTATGGCGAATAGGTAACTGGCTCTTAATGAATGGCCGGTTGCCTTGTAAATGACCATCGTGTGAAGCCCGGCGATTAATATCAGCCAGGGAACCAAAGACGCATTTTCAACGGGATCCCATGCCCAATAGCCCCCAAAAGATAAAGATTCGTATGCCCATTTGCCCCCCATCATTATTCCCACTCCTAACACGCATGCACTAAATAATGCCCAGGGGATTACTGGCTTTACCCAATCTCCATAACGTTTTGTTTGAATACCTGCATAGGCATAAGCAAAAGGAACAATGGTAGATGCGAAACCTAAAAACAATACGGGCGGATGTATTACCATCCAGTAATTACGTAATAAAACATTTAGGCCCACTCCATCTTTAATCATGCTAAGGTAATTCGGCATACTGAAAATGGGGCCTTCTATTTCATCCCTTGTAAGTACAAACGGGCTATTGCCGATTTTGGTGCCAAAAATATAAACTCCCATTACCATCATAGCTAAAAACAACTGGGCCAAACTTACTACCGACATAACCGGAGCTTCCCATTCCTTGCTTTTCTTTATAAGAAAAATTCCTAAAACACAATGCCAGATGCTCCATAATAAAAAGCTACCACTCTGGTCTTCCCAAATAGAGGCGAAAAGGTATTTAAACTCCAACTCTTTAGAAGTGTGTTTATAGCCAAAGAGGTATTCAATAAAATGATTGGAACAAATATAAAAGATGGCTGAAAATACGATCAATACTGCAGCGGTCTGCGATATAAAACTAATTCGTGCAAACCTGAGCCAGGATATTTTTTCTGCCTGGTTATTTTTTTTTGAAGCTATAAAATATGCGATGGTGCTTAGCAGGGAAGTGGTGAAAGCTACCAATACAAAAAAGTGACCGGTCTTACCTACCCACAGGTGTTCTCCTTCAAATTGCATAATTTCTTTTTATTTTATAACTGGTGCTATTATTTTTTGTTTAAAGTGGAGATTAATGGTTGGTATCAATCGTAAAATAAAGTTTAAGGAAAGAACATTTTCATACTTATCGGTGACTAAATATTTACTATCTACCAGGAAGTTTTAACTAATATTTAGCTTCTACCACTGTTTTTTCCAGTTGTTTTTTATCGTCTTTGTATTTACTTGGGCATTTTAGTAAAATATCACTGCATTCAAAAACATCCCCCTGCATTTTACCCTTTAATACTATTCTTTCACTGTGTTCCAGTTCAGCCGGTTTTGTATTAAGATATACCACCTTTGCCTTGCCTCCCAAACTATCAATTGCGGTAAATGACAAATAATTAGGGTTTTTGCCCGGATTATAATCCATTGGTACAGATTTATCCAGTTTTGCTATCAGGTGTACAAATTTGCCTTGTTTCTGTTTGGCTGATTCAATCGTATCATAAGTAGAGAAATCTACGGAAATCATGATGAGTGTTCCTATTGCGATAGCAATGGCAACCAATATAACTATATGCGTTTTTTTCATAGTATCGATAAATTTATGCTGCAAAGGTATAATAAATCAACCTTCAAATTTTTGATTTTGTATATGAATAGAAGGCCATCGGTTTTATAACAGATTTAATTTCGGAATGGTTTAATAAGGGCAATAATGGATATATGAATTTTTTTGAAAGTTATGATTACTTCAGACTGGCATTTATTTTAAAAGAATAAAGTGTTTTGAAATGGTAACCTTTTGGAAAAATTCCTGTTATTACTACATCCTTTATTGAACTGTGGCGTATCTTTACCGGGTATTTTTCCCGGTGCCTCCGGACTACATATTTTCATTTAATAAACAGTAATGACTGACCTCTCACAATTTGACCCAAATACAGTTGGAAATCCCAATAACAATGTTTTCGGCTTACCTTTTCCTGAAGAAGATGCCCGTTTAATCATTTTGCCTGTTCCCTGGGAAGTAACGGTGAGTTACAATGCAGGCACCGCAAGAGCCCCTGAACATGTGTTTAAAGCAAGTTTGCAGGTAGACCTGTTTGATCCAGAGATAAAGGACGCCTGGAAGCAAGGTTTTTTTATGCGCCCGGTAGATAGAAAAGTTTTAATGAAAAGTGATTACCTGAGAAAAGAAGCTGAATTGTATATTAATTATATAGCAGAGGGCGAGAATGTACTGGATAATAAATTTATGTGCAAAACACTGAAAGAGGTAAACGCTGGAAGCCTTTATATGAATGAATGGGTGTTTCAGCAAACCAAAGAGTTATTGGATTCGGGCAAACTGGTAGGTTTACTCGGTGGCGATCATAGTACTCCACTGGGGTATTTTAAGGCAATTGCGGAAAAACATGGTGATTTTGGCATTTTACAAATAGATGCACATTGTGATTTGAGAAAGGCGTATGAAAATTTTAATTATTCACACGCTTCTATAATGTACAATGCTTTGGAAGAAATTCCACAATTGAAAAAACTGGTTCAAATTGGTATCAGGGATTTCTGTGAAGAGGAATGGGACTATATTGAAAAAAGTGATAATCGTATTAAAACATATTTTGATAAAGATATCAAAGAGCGGCTTTACGAGGGGGAAACCTGGCAAAAACTGGTGAATGAAATAATAGCTAATCTTCCTGAAAAAGTTTATATCAGTTTTGATATAGATGGCCTTGATCCAAAACTTTGCCCGCACACCGGCACACCGGTACAGGGTGGTTTTGAAACCGAGCAGATATTTTACCTGTTTAAAAAATTATTGGAAACTGGCAGGCAATTGATTGGTTTTGATTTGAATGAAGTAGGCGTAAGTCATGATGAATGGGACGAAAATGTGGGAGCAAGGTGCCTGTTTAAATTGTGTAACATGCTGATGAGTTCCAATCCCGTTGCAGAGAATGAAAAGGTTTTATCTTTAAGTTCAGCAGAAAGTAACTAAGTATATGTGAGGAACAATATTATAAAAAAATCTGGTGAACATTTTCCTGGATGGTCATCGTCAATATGTACAGTTTCCTCATAAAAGATAATGGCCCCGATTTGGATATCATTATCACGAGGTCGATGTTAGCCCTTGCTGCCCTTGCGGCGATCGTATACCGAAGCGACGGTTACTATTATTTAAGCCTGGTAGCTTCTTGCGTACTTTTTTTTCTTGCAATTTTTATAAAAATGGTATTGGTAAAATTGAGAATCAATAAATTGATTTTACTATCCATATCAGCATTTATTCTTTTTGTTTCTACACATTCAGTTGCTTTTGCTGTAATATTGTTGGTGTATGGTTACTTAATAAAATTTTTAGTAAGGAAGCCTGTCATTGAGTTTACAAATAAAGGAATCAGAATAAAAAAGCTATTGACTAGCCCGTCCTACCAATGGAATGAATTTTCAAATATTGTATTTAAAGACAATTTACTCACCCTTGATTTTAAAAGTAACAGGCTATTACAGGTAAGTGTGGATGATTGTAATTCAACTGTTGATGAACTTATTTTTAATGAGTTTTGTAAGGAGTATATTAAGAACTTCGGGATTTAAGTTTTTTATTAGCGAAATAATTGTTGGTCGTTTGAACTGGTTTTTCGGATATATTATTTTATTAAAATTTGTCTGCATTCCTATTACACTTGTTGAAAGTAAGAGGATTTCAGTTTTTTGATAAAAAATATGGAATGAAAGGGTATCTGCATATCAGCGAAAAACTTCCCATGCCTGGTCAATATCTTTTACCCGTATTATATCCTCCATTTGAATTATAAAAAAAATCTGCCGGGATACTTCATTGTATTGGTGCTTCTGTCATTTTAATAAACGGGCTGCATGCTTTGCAACAACACGTAGCGGATAAATTAAGTTGCTATTTGCAGGTGATCATTGCTGCTGTAATTTATATGATGCTGGTACCGTGTAAATCTTTAATGGTAACATCTCCCGGCCTCAACGTATTTTTTCGGGTTATTAAATCTATTACATTTGTGGGAATTGGTTTTGCGTTAATCTCAAACGGTCATACAATATCCGGCTGGGTGCATTTGTTTCTTTCAGGTGGCTATTTATTTTTATTTTCCAGGGAGTGGAGGATTATGTGTTCAGAATCTATCAGCATAAAGCATACAGGCGTCAGCATTCCCAATTTTATGATGGAAATGGAAATTATATGGCCTGAGATAAAATCGATCAATATCACCTCTCAATCCATTTGTATTGAAACTTTCCGAAACAAAAGAATACACTTTCGGTGGAGAAAAAATTTAAAAATTGAGGAACTGCAGCAAATTGACGAATTTTGCCGTCAGCATTTAATGAGCGCACAGTTACCGGAATTGGAATACAGTTATTAAATTGTATTCTCTCTGCCGTCTGCCAGCTTTCAACTGACAACTTTTATGATGCAATTGACACAAAGCCCCTACATACTTTATTCTGATGGTGAGGGAAATATATTTGAAGACATGACATTATTTGCAACCGGCCGTAGCGGTTGGGATGCACTGCCTGTTCCTTTGAACGAATGGATTGAATTACCCAATGGTGGAAACTTATATGAATTGCCCGGCAGAAGAGGGATTGGGATTGACGTACAATCAGGTGAAATGCGTTTATGTGAAAAAGGTTGGGCAGTAGCGGCTTTTATTCCACCGGCGCACACCGGATTATATATGGCAGCTTATGAAACTGCCAACGATGCGCCAACTTTACCCTTATTTTGTTATACTGCTGCCGGATGGCTGGATAATAAAATGTATGTGCCTGCAGTGCGCATTGAACAGGATATCCGGCAGGAGACAGTAGGTTATGATGAAGACCAGATAGAATCAGGAACAGACCGCCTATTAAAAGCATATCCTCAAAACCGGCTGGTAAAACATTTAATGGAGAATTGTTGCATGACCTATAATTGTCCTGCAGCCAGGAATTTCGCTTTGGGCCGGTGGGAATGTCCTGTACCTGCATCCCCAGCATGTAATGCCAACTGCATTGGTTGTATCAGTTTTCAACCAGTTGAGGAAACGATCGTTAGTACGCAGGACCGGCTTACTTTCCGACCAACTGCTGAAGAAATTACTGAATTTACCGTGCCCCATTTGGAAACAGCTCCTTTTCCCATCATCAGTTTTGGACAGGGCTGCGAAGGAGAGCCGTTATTGATGTGGGAAATCATCAGGGACAGTATTATTGAAATAAGAAAACATACCCAAAAAGGAAGTATCAATATAAATACCAACGGAAGCAAACCAGATGCAGTAAGGGCTTTGTGCGAAGCGGGCCTAAACAGTATACGGGTAAGTACCAACTCGGCCAGGGAAAGTATTTACACGCCTTATTACCGGCCCAACAATTATGTATTTGCAGATTTGTTGGAAAGTCTGAAAATTGTAAGAAGCTATGGCGGGTGGACGAGCATCAATTATTTTGTATTCCCTGGAATGACCGATAGTATTGATGAATACGAGGCATTGCGCAAGCTTATCCGGGAAACAGATTTGTGTATGATACAATGGCGAAATTTTAATATTGATCCTGATTGGTACCTTGGTAAAATAGGTGTATCAGACACCGGGGAGTGTATGGGCGTAAAGCAGTTTATGGAATTAATTCAGGAAGAGTTTCCTAAAGTAAAATTCGGGTATTTTAATCCATCTATTGAAAGGATAAAAGGGGATTTTGAAATGGATTTTGCACATTAAGAAACCGTCCACTTTTTTTACAGAGCGGTCTTATGCTGCGATGACAGTAAAACGGTTTAGCTGACGTTGTATTTACCGGAATTAATCACTGTTCAATCGTCAATGGTATTTCTATTTCCAGCAAATTATGTCCATATTTATCTAAACTTATTTTTACCTTGCCTTTTACAATGCCAATTCTTGTTTCAATATGATTTAGCAGCATCATTCGCTCAGGTTCAAAACCTTCTGCATTTTTTCCGTCATCAATAAATTCAAGCCGGATATTTTTGACCGTTTTTATTTTGATGGATATTTTTTTTGCCCCGCAATTATGTGCATTTTTTAGCTGGTATTGTATAATCCTGAACAGTGTAAGCCCGATATTGGATTCATAACAATCCAGTTTTCCCTCGTGTTTGAACGAAATTTTCTTATTATTCTGCTGACCGTATTCATCCAGCATTTCCTGGATAAATCCCAAATAATTGGCATTTTGAAAAGTACTGGGCAGCATTGATTTTGACAATGCCTTGATGTCTTTAATAATTTGTAAAATATTGGTTTTTGATTTTTTAATAAATACGCTGTTTAGTTCTTTTGACTTTTCGGCAAAGTCGAGATAAAGCTTAGTAGCTGCGAGGGTTTGTGCAAAGTTTTCGTGTAATTCATTTGCTATAAAGTTTTTTTCTTCATCCTGACCGGTAAGCGTCAGTTGCACAATTTTCTTTTCTTCCGCAACTAAAGCATCACTTTTCTCCAGGATTAGCCTGTTTTTAACCCTTAATTCCAATAAGGCAGTTACCTGGTGAGCGATAATTTTGAGTGCTTTTCTTTGTTTGGGTGCAAATACTGATTTAGGCTTCTTGTCCATTGCACAAACGGTGCCTATTTTGTAGCCCGCCGAACTAATAATGGATGCACCTGCATAGAATGAAATTTGACATCCTTTTTTCACATGAGGACTATCAGAAAATCGGATATCCTTTGCAGTGTCCTTTATAATCAATACGTCATCCTGCAAAATAGTATACGAGCAAAATGAAGTATCCCTGGGTATTTCTCTTTTATCAATTTCCCACCTCGCCTTAAACCAAAGTCTTTCCGTATCCATAAAAGCGATCAGGGCATACTGACAGTTGCAGACCTGGGCAATTAACTCAGTAAGGTCATCAAAATCCTTTTCTTCGGCGGAATCTAATATGCCATAGGATAAGAGATTTTTTATTCTCAGTTCTTCGTCTGCTGGAATGGGCGCTGCCTGCATAGTTAAGTATTTAGACTTCGGCAAAGTTTGCACAGTGATAGAGTTAGTTCAAGTTATTGAAATGATGATACAGGTATGTATCAGGAAAATAATAGGAAAAGGATTAGATGTTTAAAGGCATTAACATCTTAATTACAATGATTTCAAAGTATAAATCAAGCTAATATGTAAGGTTGTTAAAAAGGGTCTAATGCACTAAGTTAAGCGTATTGATTCATTTAAAGGTCAAAATATATAACAATTATTTAAATAATTATAAGGCAAAATTTAACCGGGGTATTACCTTTAAAAAAGAAAAGCCGATGAATCTTCAACGGCTTTTTAAATACTTTTATTAGGAAATCTTTAAAACTGCTCCAGTTTACTAAAAAAGAAATCTCCTTCTATCAATGCATTGGCATCACTGTCGCTACCATGAATTGCATTTTCGCCAATAGAAGCTGCATATAGTTTACGGATGGTACCTTCATCAGCCTGGGCTGGGTTGGTAGCGCCAATCAATACCCTGAAATCTTCTACAGCATTCTCTTTTTCTAATATTGCCGCTGTAATAGGGCCGCGGCTCATGAATTCTACGAGTTCTCCATAAAAAGGTCTTTCCCTGTGCACCGCATAAAATTCGCCTGCTTTTTCTGCAGACAAATGCATCATTTTCAAGCTCACAATTCTAAAGCCTGCATTATTTATTTTTGCTAAAATAGCACCGGTATAACCTTTTTCGGTTGCATCGGGCTTAATCATTGTAAAAGTTCTGTTGCTCATGTGTATAAAAATTTGAGGCGCAAAGATAGGAAGCAATGTATGATGTCTGATTTTTTCATGCCTGATTTTTTTTATATGGGTGTTTTAAAAAAGGGTTGCATTAAAACGAAAAAGTGATACAGACGCCTTTATTTACCGGCAATAAACGAACTTAGGCTGTATCAGAAATCAATAAAAAATACATCAGGCATATTACTGGTATTTTTATCCTACTTTTGCGCCGCTTTATGCAGCAGATCAAAGTTATATACCCCTTATTAAAGGAGCCAAGAAAGATTGTTATTACTACTCATCAAAAACCTGATGGTGATGCAATGGGCTCTTCACTTGGCCTTTTCCATTTTTTAAAACAATTTGGTCACCATGTAATCGTTATTTCCCCCACCAATTGGGCGGATTTTTTAGATTGGATGCCCGGTACTAAAGAAGTGCTCGACTACGAACGGAGTACTGCTGAGGCCAATGCAGCAATCGATGCGGCAGACTGGATATTTTGCCTCGATTTTAATACACTTAGCCGTACCAAACGAATGGAGGAAAGACTGGTAAATGCATCCGGTCAGCGAATATTAATTGACCACCACCAGGAACCACAGGTAGATAAATTTACTTACGGCATAAGTAACACTGCCAAAAGTTCTACCTGCGAAATGGTGTATGATCTGGTAATAAACTCAGGTAATGATGATAAAATAAATGAATCGGTAGCAGCGTGTTTATATGCAGGGGTGATGACAGATACCGGCTCGTTCCGCTTTCCTATCACCAGTGCTGCGGTACACCGCATGGTGGCGCATTTGAAAGATAAGGGGCTGGAGCATAGCCATATTCACGAGGCATTATTTGATAATTTTTTAGAAAATCGTTTTCGCTTTATAGGACATGTATTGCAAAACAGGTTGGAAATATTTTATGAGTACAATACCGCACTAATAGCGGTGCCGCAACAGGACCTGGTGAAATACAACGTTATTACCGGGGATACGGAAGGATTAGTTAATTATCCTTTAAGTATAAAAGGAATCAAGTTAGCTGCCATCATTATAGACAGGGGCGAAGAACGTAAATGTTCTTTCAGGAGTAAGGGAGGGTTTGATGTAAATACCTTTGCACGTAGGTATTTTAACGGGGGAGGTCATTTTAATGCGGCCGGCGGTCAGAGTAAGGAACCCCTTGAAGAAGTAATGAAAAAGTTTATTAAGGCCATGGAGGAAAACAAGGATCAATTAAGCAATTATCAATTTTAAACACATACAAAAATGAAGCATTTCTTTTATTTATTGGCAGTAACAGCATTGTTATTTGCAAGCTGTACCAAACCTTTCAAAAAAACTGAAGGTGGGTTACAATACAAAATTATATCTGACGGCAAAGGAAACACATTGCAAAATGGTAATTTCTTTGAAATACAATTTGACCAGGTGTATAGTGGCGCAGGAAAGGATACCGTTCTTTTTGATTCAAGAACATCCTCCACCCAGATTGTTACTATGGATTCAGCAGCGATACCGCCCGTTTACTTTAAAATTTTTGCACAGTCAAGGAAAGGGGATAGCATCGTAGTAAAACAAATAACAGATAGTATTATGAAGGGTGGTAATACCCCACCTTTTATGAAAAAGGGCGCTTACATCATAGCCCATTACAAAATTGTGAATGTATTTTTAACCAAAGAATCTGCCGACAGTGCTTACAAGATAAGTATGGAAATGGCAAAGGTTAAAGACTCTGTAAATGCAATTGCGCAACTAAAAAAAGATGACCTGAAGATTGCGGATTATTTAGCCAAAAATAATATCAAGGCAGTAAAGGCTCCACAGGGAACATACGTGGAAATAATTGCTCCGGGCGAAGGTGATGCGGTGGATGCTTCCAAAGTATTGAAAGTGTTTTATACCGGCAAAACACTGGACGAAGGAAAAGTTTTTGATTCTAATAAAGACAGCGCATTTGGCCATTTAGAAGTTTTACCGGTTAATATGGGTGCACAGCCTGGTACACCAGGTAGCGTTATCAAAGGATGGACAGATGGTTTATCTCTTTTGAAAAAAGGCGGTAAAGCTAAATTGTACATACCTTCTTCCCTAGCTTATGGAGCACAAGGAGCAGGTGGCGAAATTAAGCCAAACACCAATTTACTTTTTGAAGTAGAAGTAATAGATGTAGTAAGTGTTGACCAGGCAACTGCAGAAGCCGAAGTGCAAAGAAAAAAGATGGAAGCAGAACAGAAAAAAGCGATGGACGCAATGCAAAAAGCGCAAAGTGATACGACTTCCAAAAAATAATTCAATACAATAAATTAAAAAAGCGTTCTTCCTGTGAAGAACGCTTTTTTTATGAACAGCAATATGTAAAGGGATAAAAAATTGACAGGAAAATGATGTCCTATATTTTGCTGTAAGCAGTTAAAAGATCAGCCGCTTCCTTTGCTTCTTTCACATCATGAACCCTTAATATAGATGCTCCATTCAAAAGTGCAATGGTATTCAAAACGGTTGTTCCGTTTAAGGCTTCTTCAGCCGTAATGCCCAGTGTTTTATAAATGGTGCTTTTTCTTGATATCCCGGCCAGTATGGGTTTATCCAGCATTTTAAATATGGATAGGTGTTTTAATAATTGAAAATTGTGAACAATGGTTTTGCCAAAGCCAAATCCGGGATCAATTATTATATCGTGTATGCCGGCTGCTTTACATTCAGCAACCTTAAAAATAAAATAATCCAACACTTCTTTTACCACATCCTCATACACTGCTTCCTTTTGCATGCTGTTTGGAGTGCCTTTCATGTGCATGCAAACATACGGCACTTTCAAAGCAGCAACGGTAGTCAGCATATCATTGTCCATATTGCCACCGCTGATATCATTTACAATTGTGGCGCCGGCCCTAACCGCTAATTCGGCTACCCGTGCGTGGTAGGTGTCTATCGAAATGATGGCCTCCGGGTATTTTGAGTAAATGGCTTCAATTACTGGTAATACCCTTTCTGTTTCTTCATTCGCAGCAATTCGTACGCTTCCGGGCCGGGTACTTTGTCCGCCAATATCCAATATGCCGGCTCCTTCAGCAATCATTTTCCCTGCGAGTGAAACAATCCCATCCAATCCGGGCGGGTAACGCCCTTTATAAAATGAGTCGGGTGTGGCATTGATGATGCCCATTATAAGTGGGCGATCCATCACCAATAATTTTCCTTTACAGTTAAGTGTGTACATCAGTTAGAAACGGTATTTTTGACAGCACAAAATTATACACTTACAACAAACAATGAACACAGACCAACAATACGACTCCGCAATTGAAACCTGCCGGGATATTTTTTTAAAGAAAACGACCGACTACGGTACTTCCTGGAGGGTATACCGCACTATCTCCGTGGTTGATCAGATTTACATTAAGGCCAAAAGAATACGCACCATCCAGGAAAAAGGCTTGCAGATGATAGGCGATGATATTACAAGCGAGTTTAAGGGAATATTGAATTACAGTATTATTGGTTTGATACAGTTGGGCCTGGAGGATGATGAAACAGAGGAATTGCCAATAGAAAGGGTAGCAGATTTATATAACGGGAAAATTCGGGTTGCCAAAAAACTGATGGAAGAAAAAAATCATGATTATGGGGAAGCATGGCGACAAATGAGCCAGGAGAGTTTTGTTGATTTAATTTTGGCAAAACTGCTTCGGATAAAACAGATATTGAAAAATGAGGGCCAAACAATCATGAGCGAAGGAATAGATGCCAACTATTACGACATTTTAAATTACGCAGTATTTGCATTGATTTTACTCGACGAGAAGGTACATAGTTGATGGTTGAAGGTTGATGAGTTGATAGTTGATGGTTGATGGATGAATGGTTGCGGTAGATTTTTGGCAGTTGACGCTTAATTATCAAAATTGGATATCATGGCAACAGTTTCAAATTTTGAAGATTTGGAAATATGGCAGCTTGCAAGGCAACAGGCGATTGATATTTATCAAAAGTATATGGTGGAACCATTTTCGAAAGATTGGGAATTAAAAAATCAAATAAATGCAGCTTCTGGTTCGGTGATGGATAATATTGCTGAAGGATCGATCCGGAAACAAGGAGTTTTGTAATTTTTTATTGATATCCAAAGATTCCAACGGAGAAGTAAGGTCACAATTGTACCGGGCATGCGATAGAAATTATATAACGGCTGAAAGATTTGAAGACCTACAATCAAAATGTATAACGATCAGCAAAAAGATAACTTCCTTTATTAAATATATAAAAGATTTGGATCAAAAAGGGTTCCGGTATAGCTGAACTATCAACCATCAACCCCAAACCATCAACCATCAACCCCGAACCATCAACCATGACCTTCCTCTTCGACCTCAACGGCACAATGATCGATGATATGCACTATCATATCAAGGCGTGGCATGGCATATTAAATGGCCTGGGCGCCAACCTGAGTATGGAGCAAATGAAGGAAGCGTGCTATGGTAAAAATGATGAATTACTGGAGCGGATGTTTCCCGGCAGGTTTACCTTGGAAGAAAAAAACATCATGTCGCTTGAAAAAGAAAAAGCGTATCAAAAAGCTTTTCGTCCTCAGCTTAAATTGATCAATGGCCTGCACGGTTTTTTAGAATCAGCAAAACAACGTAATATCAAAATGGCCATTGGCTCGGCGGCCATCATGTTCAATATCGACTTCGTACTCGATGGTTTAAATATACGTCGTTATTTTGATGCACTCGTAAGCGCTGATGATGTTTCATTCAGCAAGCCTCATCCAGAAACCTACCTGAAATGCGCCGGTTTGCTGGGAGCAAATCCTGCTGACTGTATTGTATTTGAAGATGGTTTAAAAGGAGTGGAAGCTGCTGCCAATGCTGGAATGCAATGCATTGTATTAACCACCCTGCACACACGTGAAGAGTTTGCCAGTTATTCAAATATTATCAATTTTGAGTCAGATTATACCAATTTGCAGCTAGACGACTTATTTCGATAGTCCTGGTTTATATTTATTCTTCTTTAACCCTTTTCAATTTCTCCTATTTTTTTAAAATTTAAATTGTAACGATTATATGAATGCCTTAAAAAACCAGGACTACATTGTTTTTCTAATTTATTTTCTGATTGTATCCGGCTATGGTTACATGGTGTACCGCAAAAAAAAGAAAGCTACCGTATCAGCGTCGCATGATTATTTTTTAGCAGAAGGGTCATTGACCTGGTGGGCCATTGGAGCATCACTGATTGCAAGTAATATCAGTGCCGAACAGTTTATCGGTATGAGCGGAAATGGGTTTAAAATGGGACTGGCAATTTCAACCTACGAGTGGATGGCGGCAGCTACCCTGATGATTGTAGCCATCTTCTTTATTCCCGTTTACCTGAAGAATAAGATTTACACCATGCCCCAGTTTTTGAACCAGCGGTATAACTCTACGGTGGCGATGATTATGGCGGTGTTTTGGTTGTTGCTATATGTGATTGTAAACCTTACGTCCATTCTTTACCTCGGCGCTTTAGCCATCAGCAGCATATCCGGTATTAATTTGTACGTCTGTATGTATGGGCTGGCCATCTTTGCCATCATCATCACGTTGGGTGGTATGAAGGTAATTGGATACACCGATGTGATACAAGTATTCTTTTTAATACTGGGCGGTCTTGTTACTACCTATATAGCATTAACCATGGTGGCGGATCATTACCAAACCAGCGGTGTGATCAATGGCTTTAAATTGATGATGGAAAAATCGGATGACCATTTTCACATGATCTTTAAAAATGGGGATGAAAACTATCCAAGCTTGCCCGGGCTGACTGTGTTGGTGGGCGGCATGTGGATTGTAAATTTAAACTATTGGGGATGTAACCAGTACATCACGCAGCGGGCGCTGGGTGCAGACTTAAAGACTGCAAGGAGTGGTATTTTGTTTGCTGCATTTTTAAAACTTTTGATGCCGGTGATTGTGGTATTACCGGGTATTGCAGCCTATGTGTTGTACCAGGAAGGCTATTTTCAAACGGAGATGATGGTGAATGGTGAACTGGTGCAGGATAAAGCCTATCCTGTTTTATTAAACCTGTTACCCTCGGGGCTGAAGGGGTTGGCATTTGCTGCATTAACCGCCGCAATTGTGGCTTCTCTTGCCGGGAAGGCCAATAGTATCTCTACCATTTTTACCCTGGATATTTATCAGAAAAAATTAAATGTAAATGCTTCGGAAAAGCAATTGGTTCAAACCGGTAAAATAGCAGTATTGGCAGCCATGCTGATCGCTTGCCTGTTATCGCCTTTTATGGGAATCGATAAAAAAGGTGGCTTCGAATTTATACAGGAATATACCGGCTTTGTAAGTCCGGGTATTTTTGCCATGTTTATACTCGGTTTCTTCTGGAAGAAAACCACGTCCAATGCAGCCTTATTTGCTACCATTGGCGGCTTTGCATTATCTATCTTTTTCAAATTTATTCCTTCCGTTATCAACCTTTCCTTTCTTGAACCGCTTGGTTTTGCCACGCTTGTAAAGCAACCGGATGGTAGTTCTCTATATGAGATACCTTTCCTCGACCGGATGGGATTTGTGTTCGCCATTTGTGTGATCATTATGTACATCATCAGTATGTATGAAAATAGTCGGGGCGTTAAAACCAATGGCCTGGAAGTAGACCGTAGCATGTTTAAAATGAACAATGGCTTTGCAGTGGGAGCATTGATTATAGCAGGAGTGCTGGTTGCCTTGTATTCATTTTTTTGGTAAGCCACCAGGTGATAATTTTTAAAACAGGTAATCTTTAACCGGGTTACCTGTTTTGCTTACAAACTAACGTCTTTTTACTAATTGACGGGAATATCATCTGAAAGCAGGAAATAGTTCGGTATCAATGCGTGATGCAAAGACATTTTGAAATACGGATTTTAGGGATTGCCGGATTACACAGGTATTTCCAAATCGTTACTTCCTGGTTCCGGGAATTCCTTTAATCCAATAATCCGTGATGCAGCCGATAATCAGTGATTCAATCCTTATTTGAAACGGTAAAAAAATTACATTTGTCCTGTATTCCGAAATCATTTCCTGCCGGTATATCGGGATGGAAATATTTGATTCCGGCGGACAACCAACTATTTTTCCTTCAACAGTAATTTGATCTTCCTGAAATATGAAAGAAATAAAGGCAATCATTCATGCGTATGATAATATTGATACAGCCACTACCAGCGCTGCCCTTGCCACAGTGGTAAGAGTAGAAGGTTCGTCTTATCGTAGAACCGGGGCCAGGATGCTGGTAATGGATAATGGTATATGGGTAGGTGGTATCAGTGGTGGATGCCTGGAGGGTGATGCGCTGAAACGGGCCAGGCAGGCTATTGCAAAGTCGGTATCCACATTAATTACCTACGATACCAGCAGTGATGATGAATACCAGATAGGGGTGGGGTTGGGGTGTAATGGAATTATTGATGTGTTGTTTACTCCACTGAATTTCCATGATAAAAACAACCCGGTAGAAATTTTGAAATCCAGCCTTGCGGTAAACAGGCAAACGCATGTTTTGATCACCATTACCCGGTTGGAAGGCGATTGGTTAAACACTAAAGCAGGCAATGTAATAAAATATACTGCCCCGGAAAGTCTCCATTTTATAGGGAACGACCTTCTTGAAAGGCAGATCATCCTTGCAATTTCCGAACAACTGGTTGAAGGAAAATCTTCCCCCCGTAAATTTTTGCTACAGGATGATAAAGCAGTTGAAACCTTTATCGAAATATTGCCACCCGAAATTAATATAGTGTTGATGGGGTTTCAATATGATGTATATCCTTTTAGCAAGTTGGTAAAAGAAATTGGCTGGAGGGTAACGATTGTAGCCAATCCACAGAAATTAAATACCAGCATTACTGCCATTGCAGATGAGGTAGTAGCCCCGGAAAGATTTGCTGATTTGCCTGTTGATGAACATACGGTGATTGTATTGATGTCGCACGATTATAAAACAGATAAGTACAATTTACCAAAGGCTTTGGCTACACCGGCTCCGTATATTGGTATGCTGGGTCCACGAATGCGCACAGAAAAAATATGGCGTGAGCTGGCTGAAGAAGGAATTGCTATAACGGAAGCAGACATGGGAAGAATTTATGCGCCAATCGGGTTGGATATAGGCGCTGTAACCCCGGAAGAGATCGCTTTGTCGCTTGCAGCCGAAATAAGGACGGCACTTTCCAAAAGGAGCGGCGGTTTTTTAAAGCTGCGCAATAGCACCATTCATGACCGAGCAAAAGAGCGTATTTAAAAAAATGTTTTAACGAGTGCTATAGACTACAGTTTGAACGAAAGAAGCAGGCTACTGTTATAGAAGTGTGTACCAGTTTGAATTCCTGCAGGGCATTAAAGGGTTGGTATCGCACCCCCTGCCATCTTCAAACGCTGCAGACGCATCATTAACCTGTTAATCCCATGCTACATGCTGAAAAAATATCCACCAGTTTAACTGTACCTTGCTTTAGCAAATACATTGGTCAGATGGAGTGAATGGGATAGGAGCATCTGTTGATCCGCCATGCTGTCTCCGCTTTTACGAGGCGTCAAATAAAACAGTACTGTCGATCCTCCTGAAAGGACCGATGCAATCAAAATATGCTTATTCATAAAAATATGGTTTAGCTGGTAAAGTCATAAAATACACCAACCTGTTTGCGGATACTGTATCCAATTTTTTTAAGTGTTAGCAAGCACCGGTTCTTATTTTTGAAAAATATCTTGCGGCTTGAATGTTTTATAAGACATTCTTTAATGATCACAAACTGAACGACATAGGTTAACAGTTTTTTTTTAAAAGGCAGCCTTCAGCAAAAAATAAAAAATATGGTTAATTTTATTTTGGATAATCTAAAAATGTTTAATACTTTGGATAATTGTTTTGCTATTTTTAAATTCCTTTATCATAAAAAACTACCAGGTTTTAAGGTCCCTATTTAACCAGCACATTTACTTTTTATACACTATCTTTTTATATCCTCTCAAAACCTTTTCGTTGTAAGGTATCCTCATCCAAAAAAAAATTAATTAGTTCGTTCCTTACGTATTCAAAGGCCTAGCCTTAACGGGTAAGGTATGCCTGGGTTAGTCAAAAGCCTCATATCCAGTCTTTAATACGGTAGCTGTCATTATTATAAATGGCTCATTTCTTTACTATTAATAACGAACAATGATTACATGTTTACCTTTCCCTAAAGCAGTGCCGCAAAAAGCTGTTGCGTTATTCATTCCCTGGTTATTGATTAATTATTGCTGTAAAATAAATGCCGCGCCGGCAAAAACCATCCCAAGATGTAAAGCTGATTTAGCCATTTATACCGCACTTTTTTCTTTTCACTAATTACTTATCTATCCTTTGCTTCCTAAAAAATTAATTTGTCAGGCCACGCCCGAAACCATATCTATCCTTTAAACAACAAATAACATGAAAGCGATTGCAAACTGCCAACTCACAATATATTTACCTTTTGCACAAGCTGGTAAAAATTATATTTTGAAAGCATTATTACTATCAGTATCCCTCCTGATCGCAAACTTGTGTTTTGTAAGTGATATTTTGGGTCAATCCCAAACATTTACTTCTTCAGGAACTTTCATAGTACCCGTTGGAGTTAACACTGTCACTGTAGAAGCATGGGGCGGTGGGGGTGCTGGAGGTGGTGTTAATGGGGGTATTTTCACAACACGGGTAGGCGGTGGTGGGGCCGGGGGAACTTACACAAAAGCTATCAACGTAAGTGTAAACCCAGGACAGGTAATAAACGTTTCTGTGGGAGCGGGTGGAACAGGCGTAAATCAAGGCAACGGCAATAATGGAGGAACAACCATTTTTGCATCTTCAGTGCCAGTATCCGCAGTCGGCGGCGGTGGTGGAAAAGTGGGCGATGGAAATGATGCAACAGGTGCCGGTGGTGCATTAGCCACGGGAATTACTTTCAATGGTGGAAAAGGTGCAGACGCCATCGCTTCAGCCAGCGGTGGTGGTGGCGGTGGCGCAGGAAATACTGGCTCAGGTTCAAGTGCATCAGGAGTAACCGGAGGTGCCGGAGGATCGGGGGGCGGAGGTGCGGGCGCAAATGGAAGGACCAATACCGGCGATGGTAATGACGCATCTGCACTTAGTGGAGGCGGAAGTGGCGGAAGGAGTACTTCAAGTGCGGACAGGACAGGTGGTGATGGTTTTAGGGGACAAGTAGTCGTTTCCTACACACAGCTAACTTTTAAAAGCCAGTTCATTTCTATGGATCTCACCGAAGGGGGTACAAAATCAGCCACCTCCTGGTGTGCAGGTGAAACGAGAAATGTGAAAGTGACAGTCAAAAATATTGGAACAGCTACCTGGGATGATGTTGGCAAGAATATAAACATTGGTGTAAAATGGAATGCATCAGGTAGCTGTGTTGGGAACCCTCCTACAGGCAGTTGGTGCGACTATTATGTACGTACGGATGCAGCGAGCCTGGCGCCGGGTGCAACGATCACTTATACATTACCTTTAACTGCTTCAAATTTTATCGTTACCCCTACTTCAGGCTACAGTACTCCACTGTCAGCAGGTATCAATAATATCACTTTCGATATCGTTTACGAAGGGATTTCCTGGTTTGGTGATAATGGTGGAGGAGTTGGACCTGGAAACACAACCTTCATATCAGTAAATTTAAATATCACTGTCCCGACCGCCAATGCTGGTGCAGCATTAGCCGCAATATGCCAGGGTGGAACTTCCGCTGCACTTGGTGGGTCGGTAAGTGGTGGCGCTACGGGGGGCATTTGGTCAGACGGCGGAATCGGAGGAACATTTTCACCAAACGCAACAACGTTAAATGCGACATGGAAACCTCCGGTAACATTTAATGGAACAGTTACTTTGACCTTAACCACTACGGGCGGTTCTTGTGGTTTAGCTACTGCATCGAAGACACAGGTTGTTGATGTTCCTGCAACAGCCGTAGTCGGCGTAGACCAAACAATTTGTTCGGGTTCTACTCTAAGTCTTGCGGGATCAAGAGCTGGCACTGGTGTAACTGCTTCCACCTGGTCAACAAGTGGCACAGGTACATTTTCAAGTACTACGAATCTAAATACGGTTTATACACCATCCGCCGCGGACAGAACTACGGGATCAGTGGTATTAACACTGACTACCAATGATCCAACCGGGCCATGCGGTGCCGGCTCCGATCAAATGACCGTAACAGTTAACCCATTAGCAACCGTTAACGCAGGCGCCGATCAAACGATTTGTTCCTCTCCCCTATCAGCAGTGACACTTTCCGGCTCCAGGGGCGGAGGTGCCAGCAGTGCAACATGGAGTGGGGGTGCCGGAACATTTGCCCCCAATAATACTGCGCTAAATGCAACCTATACACCTTCCGCTGCAGAATTTGCTGCGGGTAGCAATATCACTCTTACGCTAACTACGAATGATCCTGCAGGTCCTTGCAATGCGGTTTCGGACCAGATGGTGATAACAATCAATGTTGCTGCTAATGCTGATGCTGGAGCAGATCAAACTATTTGTTCAGGCTCACAAGTTTCATTGAGTGGTGCAAGATCGGGAACAGGTGTAACATCATCAACATGGACAACAAGTGGCAGCGGAACTTTTGTAAACGCAGCCAGCCTCGCTACTACTTATACTCCTTCTGCCGCAGACATAACAGCGGGGGCGGTAACCTTAACCCTCACTACCAATGACCCTGCTGGCGCATGTATTGCTAATGCAGATCAAATGGTGGTGACCATCAATGCATCTGCAACTGCCAATGCAGGTGCGAACCAGTCTGTTTGCTCAGGAGCAACAACAACACTTTCCGGAATCATCGGCGGCAGCGCCGGTTCCGCTACATGGAGTGCGCCAGGCGGAAGTTTTAGTAATCCTTCAAATTTAAGTACAGTATATACCCCTTCCATAACCAGTGGATCAGTGTTACTTACATTAACTACGAATGATCCGGATGGAGCCGGACCATGCCCGGTTGCAACAAGTACCATAACTGTATCATTAAAAGCTTCGCCCACATCAATTGTTGCAACACCAGTATCTTCTGCTATATGCACCGGTAGTAGCGTAAATCTAACCGGGTCAGCTAGCATCTCATCCTTGGTGCCTGCTTTAGTATTGAGTGAAAATTTCAATACTACTTCCAGTTTCGGAACATCAGGAACTTCGACTGGAGATCGCAGTCAAATATGGCAACAGGAAACCAGCGGCACAAATGTTAACAGCGTTGCTACTTTTTCAAGCATCGGTGGAGGCAAACTGATGGTTGCAACTGCGGGGTCAAGTAGTATTTTTGGGGGCTCCTCCGTTGTCAGTTCCAGCTTAACTTCGGGCATAATAAACACAACAGGTTTTGCAAGCCTTTCTACACTTACTTTTAATCATACTTATAAACAAGGAAATAGTTCCGGTTCGGGTGCTGTACAGGTTTCAACGAATGGAGGAAGTACATGGACAACGCTTGGAACGTTCACCAATAACCAGGGAAGTGCGAACAATTTCGAAACGGAAAGCTTCGGTGTATCAGCCTATGTAAATTCCAGTAATTTCAGGATAAGATTCTTATTCAATACTACTAACCAAAACTTTTTCAGTAACAACACTTCATGGTGGGCAATCGATGATGTGGTTATCAGTGGCACAATTCAACCATCTCCCCAGTTTTCCTGGACGGCCAGTCCAGTTGCATTGCCAGGTCTTCCAAATAATGCGAACATCACAGTTAGTCCAACAGTAACTACAAATTATACACTAACGGCAACGGACGCTGTAACTGGTTGTAGCACCACTGCGTCGCCAGCGATTGTAACGGTTTTCCCTGTTCCAGGTTTAACGGCGCCTGCAAATGCATCCCTTAATACAAGTGATGACGGTATTGGTAATTGCAGTGCCGTTCATAGCTGGACTCATCCCGGTGTAAATACTGCCTGCCCAACAACACTAACCGTTGCTTATACCGCTGGTTCTCCTGCTCCTTCTAACCTGCCTGCAGGTGGGATTGTTGTTGCAGGCGGTGCAGCTTCTGAAACATTTTTTGCAGGCGTTACTACGGTTACTTATACAGCTACAGATCAAAACAATAATACAGCTTCCACCAGCTTTACAGTTACAATTGCCGATAACGAAATGCCAGTTATCAATTGCGCAGCCGATGTTTTAGTAAGTAATACACCCGGTAAGTGCGATGCAACAGTTATATTAATTGCTCCATCTACATCTGATAATTGTGGGGTTGAATCAGTAATAAATGATCATCCCTCAAATATTTATCCATTGGGAACTACTGATGTAATATGGACTGTGAAAGATGTGAACAATAATACATCAACCTGTATACAAAAAGTTACGGTAAACGATACAGAGATACCCACCATTACCTGTGCTTCGGACGTAAGTGTAAACAACGACGCAGGCCAGTGTAGTGCCATCATCACCTTAACTGCACCTGCATCCGGTGATAACTGTTCTGTAGCCTCCGTTACCAACGATCATTCTTCTTCAAATGTGTATCCTGTAGGCACTACCATCGTAAAATGGACCGTAACAGATGCTTCCGGGAATACAGCGAGTTGTGACCAGACGGTAACTGTTACCGATAACGAAAAGCCCGTTATTACTTGTCCGGCCCCGGTTACAACGGTTACTGATCCTGCAGCTAGCTATGCAACGATAACTTTGCAGCAACCAGTCGTTACTGATAATTGTGGCAGTACCATAACTGTTGTGAATGATCATTCTTCTGCACAGTTCCCAATTGGACCTACCATCGTTACCTGGACTGCCACTGATATTCATGGCAATGTTATTACCTGTGAGCAAACAATCCTTGTCAATGACATTATAGATCCGGCAATTTCTATCAATCCCCCGATCGGTATATTTAACACACCGGCTAATTGCGATGGATCTACCGATATAACTTATCCGGTTGCCAGCGATAATTCAGGTCATGTAACTGTTACCTCCAATTATCCCGGACTACCAACGCCTTCTGTTGATCCGGTATCTCCTCTATTTGTTCCTTTAGTGGTATTCCCGGTAGGTCAAACTACTATTACCTGGACTGCAGTTGATCCTTCATTGAATGATTCATGGAGCACTCAAACAGTAACGGTTACAGATAACGAAAAGCCCACAATAACCTGCCCGGCAGATATTAACCAGGTCAATGACCCGGGTCTTTGTTCTGCGGAAATATTGTTGGGCACGCCGGTAACTGCGGATAATTGCGGCGTTGCCAGCGTAAGCAACGATCATCCTTCGACAGTATATCCTGTAGGGGTAACAATGGTAACATGGACAGTATTGGATATACATGGCAATACTAATACCTGTGTACAGAAAATAACAGTGACTGATAATGAGGCACCAACAATAGTATGTGCTTCCGATGTAATTGTCAATAATGATTTAGGACAATGCTCGGCATCAATAACACTAACCCCTCCCGCATTAGGCGACAATTGTGGGGTGGCTTCAATTACCAATGACCATTTATCTGTTATTTTCAACAAGGGACAAACCATAGTGCTCTGGACAGTTACTGACATTTATGGCAATACAAGCACATGTACCCAAACGGTAACCGTAACAGACAATGAGCTGCCTGTTGTAACTGCAGCTCCGGATGTGATAACAACTACATCCGTCGACGGCGCCGGTAATTGTACTGCTTCCGTCACAACCGATAATGCTGTTTTTGGTGACAACTGCCCGGGCAGCAGCATCGCATGGGTAATGACAGGCGCTACTTCAGGCAATGGCGTTGGCCAGGCAGGAACCCAGGTCTTCAACAAGGGTTTAACCACCATAACCTACACTGCAACAGATGCCGTTGGTAATATTTCTTTGCAGGATGCAATGACCGTAACGGTTAATGACGATGAACTGCCGGTTCTTTCTCCTTGTCCTGCCAGTCTAACATTACAGGCACTTAGCAACAATTGCTTCCAGAATTACTCATGGGCAAAACCAACGTTTGCGGATAACTGTCCGGGGACCGTACTAACCGTAAGCAGCAACAATCCAACAGTTTTAATTTTAGATCTTGGTTCAACATCATTTGCAAGTTTCCCTGTTGGTGTTACTATAGTTACTTACCTGGCTACAGATGCATCCGGAAATACCGCTGCTTGCAACTTTACAATATCAGTCCAGGACGTACAAAATCCAACCATAACAGGTTGTCCTGCCAATATCACTATTAACAACAATCCGGGTCTATGTAGCCAGACTGTTTACTGGAACCCTCCAACAGCCAGCGACAACTGCTCAGGTGTAATTCTCGAAACTTCACATATCCCTGGTACAACCTTCCCGGTAGGTGTAACAACAGTCACTTACACTGCAACTGATGCTGTAGGCAATACCACCGTATGCAGCTTTACCGTAACTGTGGCAGATAGTGAAATTCCGACCATTACGGCAGCGGCTGATGTGGCCGTGAACAATGACTTAGGCGTATGTGAGGCAACTGTGATACTTGCCGACCCAACAACAGGTGATAACTGCGGTGTACAGTCAATCTCCAATGACCATCCTTCCGCAACCTACCCGGTAGGAACAACAATTGTTACCTGGACTGTTACGGATATCCATGGCAATACCAATACAGCAACACAACAAGTGGTTGTAACAGACAACGAGATTCCAACTTTTACCCGTCCTGCTGACATTACGATCTTTACGGATGCCAACTGTGGCTACGATGCAAGTGTAGTCGCAACAGGTGATGTGACCGACGAACATGATAATTGTACAACAGGTTTAGAAGCGACGTATACGGATGTTGTAACCAATGGTACCTGTGAAGGCAATAAGGTGATCACCCGTACCTGGCATTTGACAGACAGCTATAGTAATGCAGCAGTTGACCAGGTGCAAACGATCACCGTACTCGACTACATCAGTCCTGCGTTTACGCGTCCTGCTGACATTACTATCTATAGCAATACAACATGTGTTTACGATGCAAGTGTGACATCTGCCGGTGATGTAATCAATGAAGCCGATAATTGCTCTACAGGTTTACAAGCTACTTTTACGGATGTTGTTACAGACGGACCGTGTGAGGGTTCGCACATCATCACAAGAACATGGAGCCTCGTGGATCATTGCGGCAACCAGGCGGCGGACCAGGTGCAAATTATTACCGTTAGTGATAATACAGTTCCCACATTTAACCGGCCTGCCGACATTACCATTTATACAGAGCCTAACTGTAGCTACAATGCAAGTTTGGCAATAACAGGTGATGTGATAAATGAAGCCGATAATTGTTCTACAGGAATAGAAGCAACCTTTGCAGATGTAGTAAGTGCCGGTGTATGCCAGGGATCTTATATCATTACAAGAATATGGAGCCTGGTTGATAATTGTGGCAATGCAGCAGCAGGCCAGGTGCAGACCATTACGATTAGTGATAATACCGCACCAACATTCTCCATTCCTGCCGACATCACCATTTATACCGATGCCAATTGCAACTATGATGAGAGCCTCGCGATAACGGGCGACGTAACGGACGAATCAGATAATTGTTCTACCGGTCTTGAAGCCACCTTTGCAGATGTGGTAACTGATGGCGCATGCGAAGGATCACATATAATTACAAGAACATGGAGCCTTGTTGATCATTGCGGAAATGCTGCAGCTCAACAAATTCAGATCATTACCGTAGAAGATAATATCGCACCTACCTTCAATTCACCTGCACACGTTACATTGTTTAAAGAAGCAAACTGTTTAGTGAATGATACTCCTACAGGTCTTGCCGGTGATGTAATCAACGAAGCAGATAATTGCTCATCCGGGTTGAATGCAACGTTCAGCGATGCCGTTGTAAACAATTGCGAAGGCACATATACCATCACCCGTACATGGTCATTGGTAGACAACTGTGGTAACGTAGCGGCTGACCAGGTGCAGATCATTACCGTTAAAGACAATATTGCTCCAACCTTCACAGCGCCAGCAGATGTTACATTGTATAAGGATGCAAGCTGCAATGTGAATGATACACCAACTGGTCTTGCCGGTGATGTAATCAACGAAGCAGATAATTGCTCAACCGGGTTGAATGCAACGTTCAGCGATGCCGTTGTAAGCAATTGCGAAGGCACATACACCATCACCCGTACATGGTCATTGGTTGATAATTGTGGTAACGCAGCGGCCAACCAGGTGCAGATTATTACCGTTAAAGACAATATTGCTCCAACCTTTACAGCGCCAGCAGATGTTACATTGTATAAAGATGCAGGCTGCAATGTGAATGATACACCAACTGGTCTTGCCGGTGATGTAATCAACGAAGCAGACAATTGCTCAACCGGGTTGAATGCAACGTTTAGCGATGCCGTTGTAAACAATTGCCAGGGCACTTACACCATTACCCGTACATGGTCGTTGATTGATAATTGTGGTAACGCAGCGGCCAACCAGGTGCAGATTATTACCGTTAAAGACAATATTGCTCCAACCTTTACAGCGCCAGCAGATGTTACATTGTATAAAGATGCAAGCTGCAATGTGAATGATACACCAACTGGTCTTGCCGGTGATGTAATCAACGAAGCAGACAATTGCTCAACCGGGTTGAATGCAACGTTTAGCGATGCCGTTGTAAACAATTGCCAGGGCACTTATACCATCACCCGTACATGGTCGTTGATTGATAATTGTAGTAACGCAGCGGGCAACCAGGTGCAGATTATTACTGTGATGGATAAAACGGCCCCAACATTCACCGTACCTGTGGACATCACCTTGTTTAAAGATGCAAGCTGCAATGTGAACGATACACCTACAGGCGCTGCCGGAGATGTGACCAATGAAGCAGATAATTGCTCAACTGGCTTGAACGCAACATATAGCGATGTGGTTGTAAACAATTGCCAGGGTACGTATACCATCACCCGTACATGGAGTTTGGTTGACAAATGTGGTAATGCAGCAGCGAACCAGGTGCAAACAATGACAGTGAAAGACAATATTGCACCAACGTTTACAGCGCCGCCAAATAAAACATTGTATAAAGACGCCAATTGTTTAGTGAACGATACTCCTGCAGGTGCTGCCGGTGATGTAACCAACGAAGCAGACAATTGCTCAACCGGGTTGAATGCAACATTTAGTGATGTTGTTACTACAGGTTCTTGCCAGGGTACTTATACCATTACAAGAACATGGAGTCTCGTTGACAATTGCGGCAACAGCGCAGCCAGCCAAATTCAAACCATTGCCGTGAGCGACAACACAGTCCCAACATTTACCCGCCCTGCAAATAAGAACATCTACACTACTGCAAATTGTACTTACGATAAATCAGTGGCAGTTACAGGCGATGTTACGAATGAGGCAGACAACTGCTCAACAGGTTTACAGGCAACCTACTCTGATGTAGAAACCAATGGCACCTGTGTGGGAAACAAAACCATCACAAGAACATGGAACTTAATTGATAACTGTGGCAATGCAGCAGCAAGCCAGGCGCAGATCATTACTGTACTAGATAACATCGCACCGATAATTTCAACATGTGCTCCTTCTGTTACAGTAGTTCCAAACTTTACAGGTTGTACCTCCAAACTACTCGATTACCGGAATGTAGTTGTTGCAACTGATAATTGCAGTGTTGTTACGTTAACACAATCACCTGTGGCCGGTACTGCATTGCCGTTGGGTGCTAACACGGTTACAATAATTGCAACCGATGCATGTGGTAACAGTTCAAGCTGCAGCTTTACTGTTACAGTAAATAAAACGCTCGACATGGTTTTAACCAATAGCAACCCGCAACTTTATTATGGGTACACATTAGATCAATCAACCGTTATAAGCGCTAAGCCTACCGGAGGGGTGGGACCATACAAAGTAGTTATTACGATGAACAGACCACTTGGATGCAATGCTGTAAACAGCGCAGGTGATGAGATATGGTTAGGTGGTACTGGTACAAGCACTTCGACAGGAACCACCTGTCCTGCATCCGGAACTGGTGCTGTCCCGGTTTCAACTGCCAATAGTATTGCAGCCGGCGGAACATACTCCGTTACGACAACGCTAATGGCAAATGCGACCATATCGGTAACCATAACCGATGCGAATGGATGTACCGTTACAAAAACTACTTTCGTGTCTTCTGAAGATGCCCGTTGTTTTGCAGGCAATAGCGGCAATGCAAAAGTTAAACTTTGTCATATGACTGGTATCAACAACGACAAATGTCATGAATTATGCGTGGCACAATCGGCTGTAGCAGCCCATCTTGCACATGGCGACTTCCTGGGCAGCTGTACTACAACATGTATAGCTCCTCCAATAACGTATAGCAGGGTTGCGATTCAACCACTTTTTGCGGCATCTCTTGAAGTTAGAGTAATGCCGAATCCTACACCTAACTTCTTTAATGTGGTGATCAAGGGTACAGATGCCGGTCCGGTAACAGTTAGGGTAATGGATGTTTACGGTAGGGTACTGCAGGTACACCAGAAAATAGGGGCCAATGCCACCCTGCGGATGGGACAAAACTGGACAGGTGGTGCTTATTTCGTGGAAGTTAGCCAGGGTAATGAAAGAAAAGTGGTGAAAGTGATCAAAGCGAATTAAATGAAGTAGATATTATCCATCAAAGGAGCCCCCGTCAGGAGGCTTTTTTGTTGAATACCTGAAAAATATGTTGCTGATACATTGCCCTGTTTTTGATTGCCTGCCCTGACTGTAAATAGTACAGTAACCATTTGCATGTCAGTAAAACCCGGCGGGGAGGATTATTTAAAGCAGGTGATTGTAAAACAACAGTTTTTTAGATACAGGCAATGAATGATATCTCCGCGATTATTTTAAGAGGAAGGAAAGATTTAAAAATAAAAAAGGCAACCTTTTTCAAGATTGCCTTTTTATTTTAGCAAGTTGGGTTACCAGGATTCGAACCTAGACAGACAGAATCAAAATCTGTAGTGCTACCTTTACACAATAACCCAATACCATCACTCAAAATTTCTTTTGAGAGTGCAAATTTAGGGGATGCATTTAATACAGCCAAAATCATTTTAAAAAAATACCATCACATTAAAAATCTATGGATATGGAGAATAATTAGCATGTTGTCAACCCTCAACCATCAACCATCAACCATCAACCCCCAACCTTAAACCATCAACCGTCAAACCTTAAACCATCAACTATCAACCATCAACCTTCCACCTTCCACCTTCCACCTTAAATCTCCCACCTTAAACCTCCCACCTTCCACCGTCTCACACTTTGTCTTCCTCCTCCTTCAGTCCCTTTATCATATCCAGTGCCTCGGCTACCACATCACACATGATGGTGATCAATGATCCGGGTTTAGCGTTGTTGTAGGCGTGCATGATGGCCTCTTTTTCATTGTAGATAATAGTGATCGGAATTTCTTTTGTTTTGGTAGCATCAATTCCTTCAATCAGCAGGTTCACAATTTCTTCTGCGGTTCTGCCTCTTAAATGTTTATCCTGCCGGATGATGATTTCGTCAAAATATTGTGCTGAAATCTTCCCCAGGTCACGGATGTCTTCATCACGGCGATCGCCGGTGCCACTGATAATGCCTACTTTGGGAGAGCCTTCCATTTTACTTACAAAATCACCTAATAATTTCAGTCCTGCCTGGTTATGCGCAAAGTCAACCAAAAATTTGAAGTGTTTAAAAATAAAAAGGTTGAGCCTGCCCGGGGTAAGAGTAGGCGAAGGAACAAATGTTTGAAGGGCAATTTTAATATCACCTACCCGGATATTGCGATACAGGTAAGTAGCCAGGATTGCGGGTAGGGTATTCATGATATTGTGGGTAGCACGACCCCCATAAGTAATCGGAATTTCCGCCACTTTCATCACCCGCATTTTCCAGGTACCCTTCATGATACTCACATAGTCATTTTCATATACCGTAGCCAATCCGCCTTTTTTACAATGTTCTTTTATACGGGGGTTATTTTCATCCATACTAAACAGCCCGATATTACATTTCAGATCGTCCTTTATACGGTACACCAGGTCGTCATCTGCATTTAAAATAGCATAGCCATGTGAGAAAACAGTTTCTGCCACCACGGCCTTTACTTTGGCCATTTGTTCCAGGCTATCAATACCACCCAGCCCGATATGATCGGTACTCACGTTGGTAATAATAGCGATATCACAGTTTTGAAAAGCCAGCCCGTTTTTTAAAATACCACCACGGGCACATTCCAACACGGCGAAGTCAACAGTGGGGTCCCTTAAAACAAAAGTAGAACTTACCGGCCCGGTGCAATCACCCTTCATCATCATTTGATTTTGGATATAAACGCCATCACTGGTGGTATAACCCACTTTATAACCCGCACTTTTTGCAATATGTGCCGTAAGACGGGTGGTAGTGGTTTTGCCATTGGTGCCGGTAATGGCAATAATAGGAATACGGCCTGCGCTACCTTTTGGAAACAGCATATCAATAACAGGCTCTGCTACATTGCGGGGCAAACCTACCGCGGGATCGATATGCATCCTGAAACCCGGTGCCGCATTCACTTCCAATACGGCACCTCCATTTTCATTGATGGGTAACCGCAGGTCGGGCGCCATAATGTCGATGCCACAGATATCCAGCCCGATGATTTGGGCAATGCGTTCGCACATAAAAATATTGGCAGGGTGTACTTCATCCGATACATCGGTAGAAGTACCACCGGTAGAAAGATTGGCGGTTGGTTTTAGCAATACCAGTTCGCCCTTTGGCGGAATGGTATCCAAAGTATACCTTTTTTCTTCCAGCATCTGGTCGCTGAAAGCATCCAGTTTTATCGAAGTCAACACTTTCTCATGCCCAAAACCGCGGCGGGGATCTTTATTGGTTTCATCGACCAGCCATTGAATGGTATGTTTCCCATCGCCGGTAACAGAGGCGGGAGTGCGCAATGCAGCGCATATAAATTTATTATCAATTACCAGTACCCTGAAATCGAAACCGGTAATAAAGCGTTCGCAAATTACACTACGGCCATATACCTGTGCGGCAGCCAGGGCTTTTACCGCATGCTCCCAGTCGTTGATATCGGTAGTGGCGCCTTTTCCATGATTACCATCTACTGGTTTTAAAACCATCGGGAAGCCAACCGTTTCCACAGCATCCTTTAAACCATCTTCTGTTCTCACAATCACTCCCTTTGGAACCGGGATTTCCGATGCACTGAGCAGGTTCTTGGTTTCTTCTTTATCGCAGGCAATATCTACCGCAATGTTAGAAGTAGTGGAGGCAATGGTGGCTCGGATTCTTTTTTGATGAATGCCATAGCCAAGTTGTACGAGGCTCTGTTTGTTGAGGCGGATAAAGGGGATATTTCTTTTGGCAGCTTCTTCGACAATACAACCGGTACTCGGGCCAAGACGGGTATCTTCCCTTATTTCCCGCAACCGCATAATGTCTTCCTCCAGGTTGTAATCTGTTCCATTCACAATGGCCCTTGTAATGTTGGTGGCCGCCTTTGCAGCATATACTCCTGCATCTTCTTCCATATAACTAAATACCACGTAATATTCTCCTTCTTTTCCGGTGCCCCGTGTGCGACCAAAACCTGTGTCCATACCGGCAAGTGTTTGAAGTTCCAATGCAATATGTTCTATTACATGCCCCATCCAGGTGCCTTCCGTTACTCTTTCAAAAAAACCTCCGGGAGTACCTACACTACAACGGTGCTCAAACAAACTTGGAAACATTTTTTCCAGCCGTTCCTTAAAACCTGTGATGAGATTGGTTGGCAATTGTTCCATTTCTTCCAGGTCAAGCTTCATCTGTATTAGTTTGGGACGGCGGACACTCCAATAATTGGGGCCTCTCATAACTTTAATTTCTACAATCTTCATAAGCAGTTGATGGTTTTAGTTGAAGGTTTTTGGTTGAAGGTTAGTGCATGAATTATTTCCGGGTTTTCAGGGCATGTTTTGTTCTGCTTTTTTAAGGTGGTACCGTTACTTAACCAGGTACCGCAAACCATTCGATAGCTACCGGATGTAGAACTACTATTCTGATTACATTGCCTAATCGAAAGGAATTTATTGTTAACAGCATATAGTTTGTATTTTGAGTTTTGTTATAAATAGCCCTGTCTCTCTAAAAAAAATTACAAATTGTATGCTTTGCCCCACACCAGGCAGGTGGGGAAATTGAAGTTAATTAAAAAAAGGTGACTGAAAAAATACAACTGAAAGCGTAAGCCTACATTCAATTACTTTACTTTTGCAGCACCCATTACAATTTGCAGTAAAGCGAGGGAAATAATTATATCGCTATTGCCGTTTTACTGTTTACATAAATAAACATGCATGCAACATCCCAAGGGAAAACTCATTGCAATTGGCGGTGCCGAAGATAAAGGTACTGCACCGGATAAAGGTGAATTACAAAAACTGAGCAATCTTAATTATATTGAATTGGGAATCCTGCAGCGTATTGTATCAGAAAGTGGTGGCCCCCAGGCCAAAATTGAAGTGGTAACTACCGCCTCCACCATTCCCTACGAAGTAGGTGAAAACTACCTGGATGCATTTGGGAAAATTGGCTGTACCGATGTAAGCATCATGCATATCCGCAACCGGGCAGATGCCATCAGTGATGAATACCTTGACCGGCTTCGTGCCTGCAATACGGTGATGTTTAGCGGTGGCAACCAGCTCCGATTATCTACTACATTTGGAGGTACTCATTTTTTACGCATCATTTTGGAACGGTATCATACTGAACCCGCCTTTGTAGTGGCAGGTACCAGTGCGGGTGCCATGGCAATGAGCAATACCATGATTTACGAAGGAAATGCTACCCGGGCACATTTAAAGGGCGAAGTGAAAATCACCACCGGTCTTGGATTTATGGATGATGTTATTTTTGATAGCCACTTTGAAAAGCGTGGCCGCTTTGGCAGGTTAACCCAGGCCATTGCCACCAATCCTTCCTGTATTGGTATTGGTTTGGGAGAAGATACCGGCATGTTAATTACAGATGGAAATAAGATGGAAGCCATTGGGAGCGGTTGTGTAATCATTGTAGATGGTCACGACATCCTTTATTCAAATATTGCGGACATACCTGATGGAAACCCTTACAGTGTTGAAAATTTAAAAGTACATGTTTGTGAAAAGGGTAATGGCTACCTGGTGCTGGAAAGAAAATTTTTACCCGAAGCAAGGGAAGGAGCGGTTACGAAGAAGCAGGTGGATGTGGAGTAAAGAAAATGTCTGATGTCTGATTTTTTTATATCGGATTTCTTCTGGCTTGTTTGTTCATTTGATTGTTCGATGGACTGTTAATTTTTATTATTTTATTACCTGCTATATAAGTTTACTCACCAGGGATTGTATTGCTTTTAAAGTTTCGCCATCTGTTATCTCACCTTTCTCATTCAGCTTTGATCGAACAAAAGAAACCATCAATGTATCCTATATGAAATGATGGTTTGAAAATTTATTTGCGAAATACTGAGTCTACTCGTGAACAAAATGAAAGACGAAAACTCCTGCCCCCGTTACCTCTGCAATTCCTTCCTTCCCACTTTTCCCGTAACTTTAAACAACTAATAAAAAGAACGCTTGACACAATTCATTCTGAATAATAAAGAGATTAGCACGGGTTTACCAAAGGCAATTTTGTTGCTGGACTTTATCCGCTATCACCGGCACCTGGCAGGTACAAAGATTGGTTGCCGCGAAGGTGATTGTGGAGCCTGTACTGTTTTGGTGGGTGAAATAAAAGCCGGCGAATTAATTTACCGGTCTGTAACCTCCTGCCTGATGCCATTGGGTAACGCCGCAGGAAAACATATTGTAACGATAGAAGGTGTGAATATAGAAGGATTAAACTTTATACAGCAGGCATTTGCAGATGAAGGCGCTACGCAGTGTGGTTTTTGTACCCCTGGTTTTATTGTATCCATGGCTGGCTGCTGTTTAAATAAAACAGAGGTAACTACTCAATCAGCCATTGATTCGGTGAATGGAAATATTTGCCGTTGCACCGGCTATAAATCAATTGAAAGAGCGGCCGTAACCATTGCAGGTAAGATGAAGGAAAGGCAGGGCATGGAAGCAATTGATTTTGCGATTAAAAATAATATGCTGCCCCGTTATTTCAACAACATCAAAGAAAGGCTGTCAGCATATATTTTATCCTCCAACGGGGTGCCCAAACCTGTAGGAAATATGGCTACATTTTTGGGTGGTGGTACAGATATCTATGTTCAGCAACATAATACCATGGAGGAGGAGGAAATTGATTTCTTGTTGGATAAAAATCATTTAAAAGGGATTGAACAGCAGGAAAACAAATGTATTATGGGTGCGGCTGTTACCGTTACGGATATACTGGAGTCGCCTGTTTTTCAACAATACTTCCCCTCGTTGAAAAAGTACATGAAGCTGGTATCGTCTACCCAAATCCGGAATATGGCAACCATTGCCGGTAACATTATCAACGGTTCGCCCATTGGCGATTTCACTATTTTCTTCCTGGCATTGGATGCGCAGATCATTTTAAGCGATGGGATAAAAACAAGGGAACTTCCACTCCGGAAATTATTTAAAGGATATAAAACCCTCAACAAAACAGCCGGTGAATACATCGATAAAATTTATTTTGAATTACCGGCTTCAACCTCCTGTTTCAATTTTGAAAAAGTATGCAAACGTACCCACCTCGATATTGCCAGCGTAAATAGTGCCTTACATATCACAATGCATGGAGACATGGTTTCAACAGCCGGTTTATCGGCCGGTGGTGTGGGGCCGGTACCCATATACCTTGAAAAAAGCGCTGCGTTTTTAAGCGGTAAAAAACTATCTCCCGAATTAATTTCAGCAGTCATTGAAATTGCTCAAACAGAAATATCCCCCATCAGCGATGCAAGGGGTACGGAAACGTATAAGCGCTTATTACTGGGACAGTTGATAAAGGCGCATTTTATCACTTTATTTAGCGGCATTGCCGTAAAAGATGTAATGAACGCATAGCATGAAAAATATAGACTCCTATACACATACAAGAGGCGAATCGGTTTACCTGGATGATATACCGGTGGTGGCCGGCACGCTATATGCAGCCTGCTTTGATTCACCGGTGGCCCATGGAAAAATTATCAACCTTGATTTGCATGCCGCTGAAAATAGCCCTGGGGTGGTGCGTGTGCTTACACATAAAGATATCACCGGTATCAACCAGATTGGCGGCATTATTCCGGATGAAGAATTGTTTGCTGAATACCATGTCCATTTTTGCGGAATGCCGGTAGCACTGGTTATTGCAGAAACAGAGTACCAGGCAAGAGCCGCTGTAAAAAAAATTAAGATTGAAATAGAACCCTTGCCCATCATTACCGATCCACGGGAAGCTGCCGAAAAGGGCGAATTGATTGTACCGCCACGCACCTTTAAAATAGGCGAATGTGATACCACCTGGGATCAATGCGATCATATTTTTGTAGGCCGTGCAGATACCAACGGGCAGGAACACCTGTATATTGAAACACAGGGTGCGTATGCCATTCCCGGTGAGCAGGGCGTTGTAAAAATTTATTCCTCCACGCAGAGCCCAACTGCGGTACAGCGGGCGGTGAGCAAGGTAACCGGGCTGGCCATGCACCTGCTGGAAGTAGATGTAACAAGATTGGGCGGTGGCTTTGGTGGTAAGGAGGACCAGGCAAATACCTGGGCGGCTTTGTGCGCATTGGCAACTCATATTTTGAAAAGGCCGGTAAAGTATTCGTTAAGCAGGATGGAAGATATTCGCATGACGGGTAAACGACATCCTTATTCTTCCGACTTCAAAATTGGGTTGAATAAGGATTTAAAGATCATTGCTTATGAAGTAACCTTTTATCAAAATGCAGGTGCATCAGCAGATCTTTCACCCGCTGTTTTGGAACGGACTTTATTTCATTGTACCAATACTTATTTTATTCCCAATGTAATTGCTACAGCATACAGTTGCCGTACCAACCTACCTCCCAACACGGCTTTCAGGGGCTTTGGCGGGCCACAGGGAATGTTTGTAATTGAATCGGCTATCGCCAAAGCAGCAGATGAGCTGGGGATTGATGCGGACATCATTCAACAAAGAAATTTATTACAAACCGGTGATGAGTTTTTGTATGGACAGAAAGTGGTAAGCGAAGCCGGTGAATGCTGGAACAAAGCCATTTCCCTATGTAATTTGGAAGCTGCAAAAAAGGAGGTAGCTGATTTTAATTTAAAAAACGATCAATATAAAAAGGGAATTTCAGTTATGCCCATCTGTTTTGGCATTTCATTTACCAATACTTTGATGAACCAGGCAAGGGCATTGGTGCATGTGTATACCGATGGTAGTGTGGTAGTAAGTACCGGTGCAATAGAAATGGGGCAGGGGGTAAACACGAAAATATTGCAGGTGGTGGCACAGGTTTTTTCTATTGATCCTTCAAGGGTAAAGGTAAACAGTACCAATACCTACCGTATTGCCAATACATCGCCATCTGCCGCAAGCGCCACGGCCGACCTGAATGGCAAGGCAACTTTAGTGGCCTGCTCCGAAATTTTAAGCCGTCTAAAAAAAGTTGCGGCAGATGAATTGAAAGTAGAGGAATCAGTCATTGAATTGAAGGATGAATTGGTTTTCACTAACGGGATTAAATCCGGTATGAATTGGGAGCAACTGGTGTTGACCACTTTTGCAAAAAGGATCAGCTTATCGGAACATGGGCATTATACAACGCCGGGTATCCATTTTGACAAGGTCGCAGGTAAGGGGCATCCTTTCGCTTATCATGTGTACGGAACTGCCATTACAACTGTAACAGTAGATTGCCTGCGGGGCATCTATGAGGTGGATTCGGTAAAATTGGTACATGATTTCGGTAGCAGCATGAACAGGGTAATTGACATTGGCCAGATTGAAGGCGGCCTGGTACAGGGTATTGGATGGATGACATTAGAAGAAGTAGTGTATGACCAGGAAGGCAGGCTGCGTTCCAATGCTTTGTCTACTTACAAAGTGCCCGATATTTATTCGGTTCCAAAAGAAATTGTGATTGAATTTTTGGACACTCAAAAAGATAACCTGGCCATCTTCCGCTCAAAGGCAGTAGGAGAGCCACCGCTGATGTATGGAATTGGGGCTTTCTTCGCACTGCGAAATGCCATCAGGAGTTTTAACCTGCTTTCAAAACCAGCCTTTGATGCGCCGATGACACCTGAAAAGTTGTTGCTGAATTTGTACCCGGAAAAAGTGGATGCAATAAAAAGAGTGGCAAAATCTGAAGAAATCCGTGAAACTGAAATGGAATATACTTCACCAGCCGCAAAAGTTATTTAATGAGTCTGTCACGTATGAATGATGACCTTCATTTTTTGTCCGGGCAGCATAATTTCATGGCATCATCGTTGCGTCGCCCTCTTTTACAAAATACCATTGGTGAACATTCATTCCATTTTTTTTTAGAAATAACAAACAATTGAACCTTGAAAAAATCGCTGTCAATCATAACGCTTTGCAAAATTTGTTTCACTGAAACAGAAAAAGGCAGGAAGTAGCAATCACAACAAAATCAGACATCAAAATATCAGACATCAAAAAATCTGATATCGGACACCCGAATTTGTTTCACTGAAACAAAAAAAGGCAGGAAGTAGCAATCAGAAATAAATCAGACATCAAAAAATCAGACATCAGACATCGGCGTTATGCATAAACAACTTCCCACCTGGCAATTAATTCAGAAAAGCTTTCAGCAAAATATTGAAGTGTTGTTACTTTATGTGCTGGAGAGTAAAGGAAGCAGTCCGGGCCGGCAGGGATTTATGATGGCAGTAAATGCCAGTGACGAAATGAATGGGTCGTTGGGGGGAGGCATCATGGAGCACAAGTTTATAGAACTGGCCAAATCAAAATTGAAACAATCAGCCGGGGAAATTTCTGTTCATCATCAACTGCATGATAAGCAGGCTGCCAAAAACCAGAGCGGTATGATATGCAGCGGTGAGCAAACTATTTTTTTATATACGGTACAAGCCAATGATGAGGATGCAATCAACTCATTGATTCAATCTTTGCAACAGGATAAAAATGGCACCCTGCAGTTATCGCCAACAGGTGTTTCTTTTTCTGAAACTATTCCTGGTGCTGATTATAATTTTAAGATAAGGAGCGAAACAGATTTTAAATATATTGAGAAAACGGGGTATAAGAATGTTTTGTACATCGTTGGCGGCGGGCATTGTGCCCTCGCGTTTTCAAAGCTCATGAGGGGCATGGATTTCTATATTCATTTATTCGATGACAGGGCAGGGTTGCATACCATTGAACAAAATCATTTCGTACATCAAAAAAATGTCGTGGATGATTTTGGGGGCTTAGCTGACTTGGTTCCCCAGGGTAAAAATATTTATGTGGTGATCATGACAGTTGGCTACCGCACCGATGAACTGGCATTGAAAGCCTTTCTGGGAAAGGATCTTAAATACCTGGGGATATTGGGCAGCAAAGCCAAAATGGAGAAATTATTTACCGGCTTAAAGGCAGAGGGAGTTCCAGCGGAGCTATTGGATCGTATTCATGCACCCATTGGGTTAGCGATAAAAAGTCAAACACCGGAGGAGATTGCAGTGAGTATTGCAGCAGAAATAATACAAGTGAAAAATAAAGAAAATGTCTGATTGCTGATCCGATAACTATCGGATTTTGATGACTAAATATTTTATTTCTTTTAGGTGCTTACTGTAATCTTTTGACGTAACGTATGCTTAAAAATAGTTTAGGCATTTATTATTCCAGATTCATCAACTTTATAAGGTCTACTCTGTAGGAGTCCATTATCGACTCTGTTATTTGCTACAAAGTGGTTGCCTCTAAGGAGTATACAGTAGTATTTTTTTAGGGTATAAATTTATTATTTTACTCATCAGTCATTCATCATTCATTACTCATCACTCATCATTCATCACTCATTATTCATTACTCATCATTCATTCCTCATCTTTCATTGTCAGCATCATATCATAATTCGATCCAAAATATTCAAACTCTCCAAGTGTTTTAAAACCCGCCTTCCGGTAAAAGTTT
>Ga0335397_10000601_pt1 | contig 47220 bp, 54 predicted proteins | sample MAT04_FD_205740 | JGI IMG/M metagenome (GOLD analysis project Ga0335397, IMG submission 205740) | Freshwater microbial communities from Lake Fryxell liftoff mats and glacier meltwater in Antarctica - MAT-04 (spades assembly) (version 2) ...
TTTCAGGTCGCGCGTTCCGAGCGCGGCGCGGGGATCCGCACGTTCGTAGGCGGCATGCAGTCACTCTCCGACTCGCTGGCGGCGGCCGTCGGCGCCCGTAGCCCCATCCACCTCGATCGCCCGGTCGGCGCGCTCGAGGTCGACGGCGCTCGCGTGCGCATCGAGGGCATGAGCTACGATGCGGTGGTCGTTGCCACCTCGAGCAGCGCAGCTTCGCGGTTGCTCGAGCCGCTGCTCGGTCACGCCGAGCTCGGGCTCGCCGAGACGCTCTCGAGCGTCACCGTCTCGCTCGGCTACGAAGCGGCCAAGGTCCGGCATGCGCTCGACGGCACGGGGTTCGTCGTCGGTGAGCCCTTCGAGGGCTTCCGCGCGAGCACGTTCACGAGCTCGAAATTCGCGCACCGCGCGCCCGAAGGATTCGTCTCTCTTCGTGTGTTCTTCCGGCCGACGGCCGAGGAGCTCGAGACGAACACGCCGTGGGAGGAGCGGGCGACGCGGGTCCTGGGGCGTGTCTTGCCGATCGACGGACCCCCCGCGCGCTCGTGGGTCTCCTCTTGGCCCTCGGCGCTGCCCGTGTTCACGCCCGAGCATCGCGAGCGCGTGGCTCGCGTCGAGGAGGCCCTGCGTGCGCACCCGATCTACCTCGCGGGCTCCGCGTTCCACGGTTCGGGCATCGACGCGGCCGTGCGCTCGGCGGAGGCCGTGGCCGCCCGCCTCCCCTCCGCCGCGTGACGGAGCGCGACCGTCGCAGTCGATGAGGTGCGCACTGGAACACCCCGTGCAGACCTTCGGATCATCATGCGTGCATCGAGGTTCAGGTGGCCCCTGCTCGGAGCGGCGCTCCTCGCGCTCGGCTCCGGATGCGCTCCGGAGACCAGCACGACGCAGGTGTCGAGCGCCGAGCTCCATCCGCCGAAGCTCAGGAGCTTCCTCGTCATCGGCCTGGGCCCCGGCGGCGGCGGGCGCCACCAGCTCGAGGACAAGCTGTGCGCGGGGCTCTCGACGCGCGGTCTCGTCGCGAGGCCGTCGTACGAGCTCTTTCCGGAGGCGGTGCCCGGGCAAGAGGCCGCACGCGATGCGGCGCGGATGGCGGGCATCGACGGCATCGTGACGACTCGCGTCACGCGGGTCGAGATGAAGAAGCGCTACGTGCCCCCGACGGAGACGTACTTCGCGGGCTTCGAGCACGATTCGTACACGCGCTCGGACCCCGGCTACTACGTGAGCGACGAGCTCGCGGAGCTCGACACCTCCGTCTTCGGGGTGACGGACGGCAAGAAGCTCTGGGCGGCGACGACGCGAACGGTGAACCCTTCACCGACGCAGGGCTTCGCCAGGAGCTACGCGGAGAACGTCGTCACGGCGATGCAGAATGCCGGCCTGGTCCCGAGTGACAAGTAGGCGTTCAGGCGTTCAGTAGCGATGGTGTACCGGGCGTTGCAGGCGGGGGGGCACGTGCGCTTCATGGCCCATCAGACGCCTGGAAATACGCGTCCGTTGGTGCGAAAACTTTCTCCAAACCTTCGGCCGCGCTGAGACGTCAAACTGCCCATGACCACCCCTGCCCAGCGCGAGGCCGCGACCGCGGCGCTTCTGGTCGCGCGCGCCAAGGCGGGTGAGCCGCAGGCGTTCGACGCGCTGGTGCGCCGCTATCGAAAGCGCATCTTCGCGCTTGCGCTGCACCTGTCCGGTACCGAGAGCGACGCGGACGACATCGTGCAGGACGTGTTCATCCGCGCCTTCCGCGCGCTCGACCAGTTCGAGGGTCGAAGCGAGTTCTTCACGTGGGTGTACCGGCTCACCGTCAATCGCGCGCTCGACGCGCGGCGCACGAGGGTGCGTCGCAGCGAGTCCTCCATCGAGGAAGACGACCCGCGCATCGAGCGCGCGCTCGAGGTGGATGCCTACGGCGACCCACGCCGCGCCGCCGAGCTGCGTCAGACCTACGTGCGGGTCCTCCGCGCGCTCGACGCGCTGCCGCCGGAGATGCGCACGACGGTCGTGCTGGTCGCCCTGCAAGGGCTCTCCAACGCGGAGGCCGCCGTGGTGCAAGGGTGCCCGCGCGGCACCATCGCCTGGCGGCTCCACGAGGGCCGTCGTCGGCTCCTCGAGGCGACCGCGCCGAGCAAGCTTCCGCTGCGGAGGAACGGACTCTCCGAGCACCTGGGCCGCCTCCTCGAGGACGCCGGAATGCCGTTGCTCGAGCTCGACCCGCGCCTCGAACCGACGCGCTCCTGACCTCTTCGCTCGCTGAGCCGACGATCGGTCAGCGCGCCCATGAAGGACGAACGGCGATCCGACGACGGCTCGTGCGAGGCTTTGCGACCACGCCCAGAGGATACTATGGGGGTGCATCACCGGCTCGACCTCAGCGGATGGCGGAGACTCCTGACGCGCCCGAGGATGAGATCATGAACACAGCTCTCGGCGGCAGAGAACGGTCCGCGAGCTGAGCGCCGAGCGTTTTGCGGCTCGCGCTCGTGTGCGTCGCGATGCTGCTCGGCCTCGGCCGCGAGCTCCCGTAACGCGCCGGCGTCGTTCCGACGATGCGCCGGAAGGTAGGAGCGTGAGGTCGAGTCGGCGCAGGCCACACGGGTCGGGGCGATAGCCACCGTGTCGCGACCATCCTCACGCTGCGAGGTCGACCCACGGCGGCACTCCGAGTCGAGCGAGAAGTGCGAGCAGCTCTTCGGTCTTGAACGGCTTCATGATCCAGCGGCGCCCGATGGCGTGCCCGAGCTCGTCGTGGGCCGGCGGAGCGCCGCTCATCGGGATCAGGCGTCTCACGACACTGCTGCGCGCTCAACCTGCTGAACGCTCGTCCCCTCGGGAACCGCAACCGCTCGGTCGAGACATTTTCTGTGCATTCTGGTGATGGTCGGGCCGTTACCCTCTGACAGGGGGGCCTGACATGGGGAACGAGGACTCGAGCGCGCGGATACCGTCGCTGGACCTGACGTGCCGACTCTGCGGCGAGGTCGTCGTCGCGTGCGCCACGTGCGGTGGCGCGTTCGCTGAGCGGTCACGCGTTCATTGCCAGCGCGAGAACGGGCACGAGCACGCCACGTGCGTTGGCGTGGACAGCGGGCAGCGACGGACGAGGTGACGGGCGGGAGGCGCGCGGCTCGAGTCGAGCGTCACTCGACACCCGCGGTCTCACGCACGCGCGGGCGGCCGCGCCCGGATCGGTGAGCGTGCGGCGATCGGACTGCACATGATCGTTTCGATCGTCCCCCTTTCGATCGCCCTGATGACTTGGCGGCTCTCGAAATTCGGCAACTTGGCGCGTCCACGAACGAGAGGGAGGGCAGAGGAGCCTCCAAGTGCCCGAATCTTCATCTCGCGCTGATGGCATCGGCGATCGAACTGCCCATGATCGTTTCAATCGTGCCGCGTCCGATCGCCGCCTGACACGCGAGCCCATCGGACTTCACGTGACGATCCGGCTCGAGGACGACCGGCCGATCGCCAGCACGCAGGCGTCCCGGTGCGTCGTTGCGCGGGTGGTGCTGGAGCAGGGGGAGGCGCGCGGACTCCTGGCGTTCGGCGCCGCCGATGACCACCTTCATGCGGCGCTCGCGACGGACCGAGCCTCCGCGGGGGCCTTCGCGCGCTACGTCGAGAGCGCGCTCGTCTGGCAGCTCGGCCTCGCCGCGCGATTCGAGCGCGCCCGCATCCGATCGCTCCAGGATCAGAAGCATGCGTACAACACCTTCCACTACGCCCATCGGCAGGACTCGCGGCACCTGCTCGATCTCGCTCGCGCTCGCGAAGGCACCAGCCTCCCCGATCTTCTCGGGCTGCGCGTTCTCGAGACGTCGCTGATCGCTCGCGTCCGCGCGCACCTGCCGCGGATCCGCCGGGAGGACCTCATCGCGCAGTTCCCCCCGGATGCCCTGGACGTGGATGGACCGCTCGAGCTCGACCTCGACGTCCTCGCCGACGCGGCAGCCGCTGCCCTTGCGCTCGTCGATCTGCGCGGTCACTCGCCCGATGCGCTGCGGGCTCGTCGGGCCGCCGTGCATGCCGCGGGGCCGGACGTCTCGAGCCGTCGTCTGAGCGACTGCCTGGGCATCGGGCAGCGAGCCATTCAGTCTCTTCGCGAGCAGCAACGCGAGCCCGCCTTGGTCGGAGCCGTCGAGCGGCAAGCTCACCTCCGCATCGTCGCGCGTCCCGTCTAGGTCGGGCGACGCGCTCCGAGTCGGTGGCTCCCCGCTATTCGAGCGCTTCGAGCTGGCGTCGATGCGATCCTCGTAGGCGTCCTTGACGACGACCGCGCCGGTGACGACGGTGCTTCGGGTCGATGAGGTCGCGACCGCCGTCGGCTTCGAGTCCTCCGTCACGTTCCGCACGTGCTTCGGACGGGTGGCCGGGGTCGGTCGACCGATCGTTTGCGCGGGGCGGGGCGTCAGAGCACGGTCATCAGCATGCCGTCGCCTCGGCGGCGGGCCTTGGCGTAGAAGCGGGCGACTTCGTGGGCGAGGACTCACCAGTCCGTCGATCTCCTTGCGGTCGCGCTGCCGTCCATGTCTGCGAGGTAGCCGCGCGCATTCTCATCCATCAGATGTGGGCCCCAGTCACCGTGCGCGCCGCGCATCTTTCCAGCGAAGTAGCGAACGCGAAGATTCTGCTCGGGGAATCGCCCGAGGGCCTCGGCGCACTCGGCTACCTGGGCGGGAGTGAGGTACCGGGGCCGCCCGAACGACAGCGACGGTCCGACCTTGATCCCGTCGACTCCGTGAACCACGTTGGCGAGCGGCCCGGTTGTGACGCCCGCCGTGAGCCCCTTGTCGAGCGCGTCCCACTTCTTCGCGAGGTCTAGCCGGCGCCACGGCTTCGACCGCAGCGGTCCGCGGGTCGTCAACAGCCAGCCAGCCCGCCGTTCATCCTCATGGATGCGCGCGAGCTGCCGCTCCGACACGCGGCATAGAACCCCGTACATTCCATGTCGGGACACTACCCGACGGCGCTCGCGATCGTCGAGGGGGGGCCAGGCGCGAGTGCGCTCGGCCCGCCACTACGCCGTGTCCTGGCGCGCGGCGCTCGGGGTCGCCACCATGACGAACGACGAGGGCGTGCGTGGCAGAATTGCCGGGTGGACGCGCTTCGCAAGGACGACCTCGAGCGAGCTCGACGTACGGCGCCAGGCGAGAAGTTGCGGCAAGCGCTCGAGCTCATGCAGCTCGGGATCGACCTGCAGCGTCGGAGGCTACGTGCCACCGACTCCACGGCTTCCGAGCAAGAGATCGACGCGCGCCTCCTGGCGTGGATGAGCGCCCCGCGATGACGCCCGAGGAGGCGCTCGTCGACGTCACCGCGAGGCTGACGCGTCTCGGTGTGCCGCACGCGCTCGTGGGCGGACTCGCGATCTCCATTCGCGCCGAGGTCAGGTTTACGCGTGACGTCGACCTCGCGATCGCGGTCGAGCCTCCGGGCGTCGCGGTCGCGATGGCGGAGCACTTGCTGGCGATGAAGGTCCTGTCCATGCGCGATGCCCGGCTGCAGGATTGCATCGACGCGCGAGGGCTTCTGGCGACGGGGCCTGTCGACGTCGCAGAGGTTCGCCGTCTCCGTCGCTCATCGAGGCTCGTGGATATGGTGGGGGACAGGACCTCGGCGCGAAGCTCGACGCCCTGATCGCGGAGCGGAGCGAGTAGCAAGGAGCGTCGGCGTCCCCCGCGACGGCCACGGCCGCCGTAAGCTCGGGTGCTGGGGCTCGTCGAGCTCCCTCTTCATCTGGCTCCACGGTTGCGGAGGCATCGCCGCGAACGACGCGAGGGTTGTCTCGCCAGGTGGAACCCAGAGTTGGCTCACCGTGAGCGTCGGCGGCCGCGACGGCGGCTGCTGGAACATGGACGCGGACACGAAGCTCGTCATAGCCGCGCTCGACGACGTGAAGACGCGGCTGAACGTCGACCCGCGGAGGGTCACGATCGGTGGCTACAGCTCGGGCGGCAATCTCGCCTACCGCACGGCCTTCTACAACGCGAGTCGCTTCGCCGGCATCCTCGCCGAGAACACGGCGCCGTTCTACGGCACCAACTCATCGCAGTCGTCCTCCCTCGCCGCCGCCGCGTGGAAGCTCAACATCGTGCACCTCGCACACGTTGGAGACACGACCTACAAGATCGCGACCGTCCGGAGTGAAACGGACGCGCTGAAGGCGGCAGGGTTCCCCGTGACGCTCATCGAACGAGAAGGATCGCACTGGGATTCGGATACCGCGAGCTCGGGGACGAACCGTGATCTGCGGACCTATCTGGTCCCGCTCCTCGACGCGGGCTGGCGCTCGCCCGAGTGATGCTCAGGAGCTCGCGCTTTCACTACCAAGCGCGAGCTCCGTGCCGCTCGAGCCTCGCGACCTACAACCAGTCGGCCTCCTCGGATGCCCTGTCCTCCACGACGATCCGCACGGCCGTCGTGGAGGCGCCGACCCGGTCAGCGACCCTCCCGGCCTCGGCAGCCGTGAGAGGGGCGCCGGTGATGATGCCCGAATCCGGAAGGAACGTGAGCCAGCTTGTTCCGAGGGGCCGACCGCACCGTATCCGCGCGAGTAGCGTGACGAGCGCTCCCTTGGAGAAGACGGCGCGATAGCGCTCGCCTCCGTGCACTGTCGATACGACCAAGCGCTCGCAGAGCGCGTTGAGCACTGCTCCGAACGAGAGCGTGCGCCGCGAAGGATCGGTCTCGATGAAGAGATGCAGGAAGAGCCGCTCGAGAGCGGGATGGCGGACCGGGTCGTCCGGCGGACCGGAGGGCTCGATGGGAAGCGGGGCGCCATCGAAGGCGATGGTGAGCGCGCCCTCGCGCCATAGGATTATCCTCACCTCCCTAGGTGGCGGGCCGGCGTGCGCTGCACCGTCGACCACGAGCTCGAGCAGTCGCGATCGAGCGAGTGATCCGGTTCTTCGGGGCCGATGTACATCGAGGGTCGGTGCCGGACGACCTCGAGTCTGTCGAGGATGGTGATGCCGTCAGCGGTTCGGTAGGCCATCGCTATTCCCTTTCACTCGCGTCCCGCGTTCGGCTGGTCGGCTCTCCAGACCTCCGCGCCGATGGGCACGTGGTCCTTCGTTACCCTGAGGAGGGCAGGGTCATCGCCCGTCGGGGATGCGCTCGGCAATCGACGCGGTGACCTCGGGTCCAGCAACGAACCGGGCGGCGCCTTCGGCCTCCGCGGCCCGCGCCACGCGCATCGCCTCGGCCTCTTCCTCCGTCGCCGGGCGCTCGTCCCACGGAGCCTCGTCGAATGCGGCCTCCAGCGGATCGATGCTGAGCTTCGCGGCAGGTGCGTTGCTCATCGAGAGCACGATAGCGCGCGAAGGCCGGGCTGTCTCGCCGCGGCCACACACGCGAAGTACTGGCACGCCCGGTTTGATTCGAACAAACGACATCCGGCTTCGAAGGCCTGGTGTCATTGTGGCCGAACCCTCGGAAAAAGCGGGTCGGCGCGCGTGAGCCCGCCGCTGCTGTAACGCATGTGCAACAGCGGCCTGCGGTGGGCGACGCCATCCGGGTCACACGGGCGGGTCGCCCGCGCCGGGGGCCGTGATGGCGAACCACGCCGCCCTTCGCTCACGCCCCTCCGTGCTCGTTTCAGGGAAGGGGTGGACCGCTCCCACGAGCACCATGCCAAAGCGCGTGAACGGTCACGAGGTCATCCTCGATCGTGAAGTAGAGCGCGTGCCCCGTCCGCGGGAGCCGCACCTTGCGCACCGGCTTGCCCTCGATCTCGCTCCACACTTGGGTGGGTGGCGGCATTCTGCTGAGGAGATCGAGAGCGTAAGCCAGTTCGTCGTCGAAGAGCGCGGGCGCGGCGGGACGATTCTCTCGCCACCACGTGGCGGCGGCCTCGGCCTGGCCCGTGGCCGCGTCGGTGAACTCGACCCGAAAGGTCAATGCCTCGCTCGGAGCCTCGCGAGGACCTCGTCCGCGGGGACGCCCGCGCCCGGCACGTGCGTCCGAATCGACGCGGCGAGGAATCCGTGAAGGCGCGCCCGCTCGGCGGGTTCGAGTTCGTCGATGTCATCCGCGGGGATGAGATCGACCTCCGTACCCTCGGGGAGGGTGCTCGGTTCATCGAGGACGAGCCGGCCGCCTTTCACGCGGGCGCGCAGTGCGTTCGACATTCCCGAAGTCTAGCACGGTGGCCTCACCGGGCTCCTCCGGCGCAAGAGCTTCGATGGGCACTCGTGATGAGCACGCCGACGAACAAGTGATGATGGTCGCCTGAAAAACGCGACGCCTCGACGGGTGACACCGTCGAGGCCGCTCGCGCAGGCGGCCGGTCTGAAAGGAGACCAACGCGATGAACGCTACCACGCCGACAGCCAGGTGCTCGGAGCACGGGCTAGAACTCTCGACAGCGCGCCCTCACTTCCGATGGGGCAATGCTCGGTGTCCGACGTGTCGGACGCTCGCGCGGAAAGGCGCGTACAAGGCTCGCTGCCGCGATCCGCACCGCATCGATCTCGTCCGAGCCCTTCACCTCTTCTTCGGCGGTCGATGGTTCAGCGTCGATCATGCCGAAGATCTCGCTCTCCGTTTTGGTCTCGACCACGGCTGGCTCGAAGAGCTACTTGAAGAACTCGGGCCGGGTGACTACGACCCCGAGACCGATACCGGCACGCCAGGGGATGGCATCGTGGAGATCGTCAGCGGAGGCCCGTTCCGACTCTTTCGCTTCGATGAATCGTGGGTCGGTTCGCGGCGGCGAGAAAGCGTCGCCCTGAGGTGCCCCGTCAAGGCAGTAGCGCAGACTCCGGCGACGCTTCCGACCCCGCCCCACCCCGCACCCACCTCCCGACCTGGCCCCCGACATTCTCAAGGAGTACGCGAAGGCCGAAGGGTTCGCCGTCCCTGCAACGACAGGCCGGCAAGTGTCACGGGGTCCGCGAAGCACATCTCGCGAGGGGAACTCGTCGGCCGGCCGTCGGGAGCGCGCGCGTGACGATGACGGGGAACCTCCACCACGATACCTCCCCGTCATCCCGATCACGGTTTTCGTGACAGCGCAGGATGTTGAGGGCGCTCTCGGGTGCTCGCGTGCGACGGCCTACGAGCATCTTCGCCGAGCCGCGCATCGGTGCACGGGGGAACGCGGCATGCTCCGGGTTCCCGTGGCGGTGTGGGAAGCCTACGTGAAGGAGTTCTTTCAATGCAGAAGCGAGGTCGGCTCTACAAGCGAAAAGAAAGCCCTGCCTGGTGGTGCTGGTACTACACGGGCGACGGCGAGCGGCGTCAGCGATCGACGCGCTGCACCGATCGCCGCGCCGCCGAGATCGTCCTCCGCCAGCTCGAACGTGATGCCGCTGATCCGGCTGACGCAGCCGCGCGCAAGGCCACGATGAACGATGCCCTCGTTCTCCTTCGCGAGAGGGCACGACGTGATGTCGAAAGCAGAGCGATCGCCCACGCCACCTTCACCATCTACGAGACCAAGATCGGTCACCTCGCCCGCGTGTTCGGTCACCACTTCAAGCTGGGTCGCCTCACGGCTTCGGACGTGGATCGCTTCATCGAGCAGCGCCGTAGCGAAGGCGTCACCGACCACACCATCAAGAAGGAGCTTGTGAAGCTGGGGCAGGCGCTCAAGGGCGCGAAGCGCGCGGGGATCTGGGCGGGCGACATCGACAAGGTGATGCCGGTTCGTTTCGAGCCGAAGTACAAGCCGAGGAACACGTACCTGACCGAAGGCGAACTACAGCGCTTGCTCCCCTGCCTCTCACGCGACCGCGCCGCCGCTATCGCCTTCATCGTCGCGATGTCTCCACGCAAGAGCGAGATGCTCAGCGCCCTCCGCATCGACGCGACTCCCGACGCCACGATGGTGCCGCTTCGCGGCACGAAGACGGAGCGCGCGAGCCGCACGGTCCCCGTCGTGCTCGAATGGCAAAGGGACCTCCTTCGATACGCGCTGAAACACGCCGAGGGTACGGGCGGGCTTCTCTTCACGCGCTGGGCGAATGCCTACCGTGACCTCGCCCTCGCATGCCGCAAAGCCGGCGTGCCGAGGGTGTCCTTCAACGATCTCCGCCGCACGCACTCGACGTGGATGCGGAACGCCGGGGTGAGCCCGTCGAACGTGGGCGCGATGATGGGGCACACGACGGGCGCGATGGTCGAGCGCGTGTACGACGGGCGCACGCCCGAGTTGTTGGCTCAGCGCATCGAGGCCGAGCTTTACGCGCGGGCACCGTCGCCGGGGTTCACGACGAACGATGCGAAAGAGGGACCGTTGTGCGCGACGGGAGCGGCGATCCGCTGTAACGCATATGCAACAGACACCGCCCCCGCGGCCCAGATTCCTCGGACTCCCTGGACACCCGAAACCCAGGTTTCCTCGGGAGAAGTGGCACGCCCGGTAAGATTCGAACTTACGACATCCGGCTTCGAAGGCCGGCGCTCTATCCAGCTGAGCTACGGGCGCGTGTGGAACAGGAACGTAGGCGTACACCGCGCGGGCGCGGCGATCAACCGTCACGCCGGCCAGTCGAGCGCCTCGCACGGGAACCGCGTGCCCGGCGGGAAGGCGAGGCCGAAATGCGCTTCCAGCACCGCCAGCAGCTCGTCCGGCGAGGTGAGCACGCGGCGCTCCGCGCGCCCGTCACGCTGCCGCACCGTCAGCTCGCGATTCAAGAGGCCCACGCGCGCGCCGCCCGGAAGCGCCCGCGCGACCAGCAGGCGATTCTTGAAGTGCGAGCCCGGATGCGCGCTCGTGTACCAGTTGGCGACCTCGCGATCGATCAACGGCATCTCCTCGAGCGTGAATTCGCAGACGTCCTGCCACTCCTCGCCGAACAGCACCTGGTGATAGATGCGCCCGTTCTCGCGGAGCAGCCGTCGCGTCTCGTGCGGCGTCGCCTGCGGGCCCTCCTCCGCGAGGCGCAGCGCGCCCGTCACCGACATCGCGCCCACCCCCACGTCCACCAGCCACGACTCCTCGAGCTCGACGCGCACGAAGACGTGCGTGCGCGCCGGCGTGAAGTCGCGCGGACGCTGATACCGAACACGCGCGCTCAGCGCCCGAACCTCGAAGCCGAGCGCACCGAGCACATGCAACAGCAGCGAGTTCTGCTCGAAGCAGTACCCACCACGACGCGCGTGCACGAGCTTCTTCTCGAGCGCGCCCGGGTCGAGATCGACCCCGCGAGCCAGCAACACGTCGAGGTTCTCGAACGGGATCGCCTGCACGTGCGCATTCACGATCGCGTTCAGCGTCTCCAGCGTCGGCGTGCGCGGCCCGTCATGACCGATGCGCGCGAAGTAAGCGTCGAGGTCGATCATGTCAGCGATACGGCGGAAGCCCCTCCACCACGACCGGCTTCGGCGGCTGCGCGAGCGCCGTGAGCCCGCGGATGAACAGGACGACCAGGACGACGTGGAGCAACATCCCGAGGATCGTGAGGAGGCCGCTCATCCGGAAGTAGCTCTCCATCCCGCCCTCGCTCGTCCGCGCGAGGAACGGCACGACGACCCACGCGACCGTCGTGAACAGGAAGACGCCCAGGCTCCCGATCGCCCAGGCCTGGAGCCCCTGATAGGCGTCGGGCCGGTTGCGCCGCACGATCGTCGCGATCACGACGAGGATCGCCACGTCACAGGCGAACCCCACGAAGGACGAAGCCCCGTGAATCCAGTGAGCGCGCGCCAGATACCGTCGGACATGAGCACTTTCTAGCAGTACCATCGGGATCGTGCCCGTCATCGAAGGAGCGTTTCGTCATGCTGCGCTCGCGCGGTTCACGCCCATCCAGTCGCTCGCGTCGGAGGGCGGGCCCGAGACCCACCTCGCGCGCACGAAGGGCGGAACGCTCGTCGTCGTCAAGGTCCTGCTCGACCGCCCCATCCCGGCGGAGGTAGCGTCGGCCCTCTCCAAGGAGACCTCGCAGGGCGCACGCCTCACCCACGACGCGATCGTCCAGACCCGCGCCATGGTCCTCGAGGACGAGGTCGCCGCGCTCGTCACCGAGTTCGTTCCCGGCGTCTCGCTCCAGCGCCTCCTCCGCTTCGCGTCCACGCGCGGCGTCCGCCTCCCCGACGACGCCGGCTGGTACGTCCTCGAACGCACGCTCTCCGCTCTCGCCTTCGCGCACTCGCAGAAGGATCAAGCCGGCGCGCCCACGCCCATCCTCCATCGCTCGGTCGGCCCCGGCGCCGTCGTCCTCGGCTGGGACGGCACCGCCAAGCTCGGCGACTTTGGCTGGACGCGACTCCGCTCGATCATCGCGCCCCTCGGTCCGGTCGCGATCTCGGACCACGCCTCGCCCACGGTGCTCATGGCGCCCGAGCAGGCGAGCGGCGGCGCCGTGACCGAGCGCGCCGACGTCTTCTGCGCGGCGCTTCTCGCCCTCCGCGTCGCGACGGGCCGCACGCCCTACGCACGCTTCCGCGACACCGCGACCGGCGCGTTGCTCGCGATGTCGGAAGGCAACGTCCTTCCGCTCTCGAAGACGCGGCCCGATCTGCCCGCGGGCGTTCGAAGCGCGTTCGAACGCGCGGTCGCGCCCGACCCCGCCAAGCGCACTGTGACCGCGCAGGAGCTCCTCGACGCGGTCCGCGCCGGCTTCGATCTCGCCAAGGGCAAGGTCGCGCTCGTGAAGCTCCTCGAGCGATGGCGCGAGCCGCTCGAGAGCTCGATGACGCCGTGGGAGAAGCGCGCGTCGATGCACGACGGCGTCGTGCCCACGACCGACCTCCGCGAGGGCACGCTCGCCCTCGCCACCGCCGACGACCGCCCGAGCAGCGACGCCATCGTCGCGAACGAGCAGGCGCCCGACGAGCCGTGGGCGAAGGACGCGAAGGACGCACTCCCCGCGAACGAGACGCCGCTCGCGCCCACCGACGCCGGCGCGAGCCTCTCGCGGCTCGGCGCCGCCGCCGAGAGCGCGATGGCCATCCCGCTCCCTGCCGTTCGGATGACGATGCCGAGCGTCCCCGTCTACGGCCCGCCGGTCGGCCCGCCGCCCGAGCCGCCGCCTCCGAAGCCGTTCTTCACCGGGAAGGTCGCGGCCGCGACGATGTTCGGCGTGTTCGTGCTCCTCGTCATCGGAGCCGTCTTCCTGCTGAAGTGGCTCAGCGGCCCGACCTGAGCGCTCTTCGACCTGGCCTGGCGGCCAGCGCGACCATGACCGACCGGTCACAGGTGCGAGACGCTCGGTTCACGACGATTCACGATCCCCCGCTGGAAAAGGCGTTTCCTCCGATTGCGGCGGGAGGAGGTCTGCTGGTACGACGGTTGCTTGGGGCGTGGTTGCCTGGAGGTCTCGATGTCTCGTTGTTTCAGCCTTCGCTTCGCATCTGCAATCACCGCCGCGGCCCTCGTCACCACGCTCGTCGCGCCGAGCGCGTACGCGCAGAGCACGCTGCCGCCGTCGCAACCGCCGCCCGCCTCTGCGCAGGCGCCGAACGGCGAGTACGTCGCGCCGCTCCAGCAGCAGACGCAACAGGTCTACATGCCCCAGAGCGTCGCGCTCTCCGGGCCGCGCATCATCAAGGACTACGAGGAGGGGGAGCCCATCCCGCCCGGCTACCACGCGGAGTCGCGCGTTCGTAGCGGCCTCGTCGTCGGCGGCGCGGTCACGTTCGGCGTCATGTACCTGCTCTCGGTCCTCGTCGGCGCCGCGATCAGCGACACCAACAAGGCGATCGGCGGCAAGGACAACGGCGACCTCCTCTACGTCCCCGTCGCCGGTCCGTTCCTCCAGATGACGAAGACCGAGTCCTCCTCGGGCAACGTGACGCTCGCGATCGACGGCATCGCGCAGGCCGCCGGCGCCACGATGCTCATCGTCGGCATCACGTCGCCGAAGACGGTGCTCGTCCGCAACGACCTCGGCGAAGTCCGCGTGATGCCGATGCGCATGGGCGACAAGGGCGGAGGCCTGGGCCTCGTCGGTACGTTCTAGGTCAGGCGCCCGTTCGCGCTCAGGCGGTGCCCTCGAGGTCCGTGGCGCGCTTCACGACCGCCTTGATCTTGTCCGCGGTGAGGCCTGCCGCCTTGCCGATCGCCTTCAGGACCTCGGCCTCGGACTTCTCGACGCCGTTCGTGGCGCGCGCGACGAACGCGGCGACGAGCAGACCGGCCTCGGCCTGGCCGAGCTCCTTCAGGGCCTCGCCGACCTTCGTGGCGCGGACCTCGGCGCCGTCCTTCTCCGCGCGCGTCTGACACTCGTCGAGCAGCTGCTCGGTCTCCCACTCGATGACGGCGCCCTGGCTGAGCATCTCGACGGCCTTCGTGAGGACCTCACGCTCGGCCTTGTCGACCTCGCCGTCGGCGCGCGCGGCGAGATAGCCGGCCTCGACGGCGTGTGCGAACACGGCGCTCTGGTGCGGGACCTTCAGGTCTCCACGGATCTGTTCGGCGTGCTCTTCGATGGTCAGTTTCTTCGCCATGAGCTGCAGCATAGAGCGTGCGGGGCCGCGCTCAAGGGTCGCGGTGCACGCTCGTGACGTGTAAAACGGTCGGAATGGGATCCGCGCGCTCGCTTCTGCGCTTTTCGTGCGGTGCGGGCCTGTCCGTGCTCGTTTTTTCGGTGTCCGTCGCCGGCCTCGGCGGCGAGGCCCACGCCGACGGAGGAGCTCCCGCCTCCCCGGACGACATGACCCTCGACCTCGGCGGGGCGACGCTCGAGACGCGAAGGGTTCCGCACGGGGCGTTCACGCAGGGCTCGGCAGCGACCGAGGTAGGACGCGAGAAGGACGAGGAGCCCGCGCACCACGTCACGCTCTCGAAGGACTACTGGATCGGAAAGTATCCCGTCACGCGCGGGCAGTTCGCGAAGTTCGTCGCCGACACGCGCTACGTGAGCGACGCCGAGAAGGGTCAGGCCGGCGGCTCCGGCTGGGCCGGAGCCGTCGTACCCGACGGCGGCAAGGGCGGTCCCGTCCTCGTCCAGAAGAAGGAGTTCACCTGGCGCAATCCGGGCTTCACGCAGACCGACGAGCATCCTGTCGTTCTCGTGTCGTACGGCGACGCGAATGCGTTCGTCGGCTGGGCCTCGCGCAAGAGCGGCAAGCGCGTGCGCCTGCCGACCGAGGGGGAGTGGGAGTACGCGGCGCGCGCCGGCACCACGACGTCGTGGTCGGGCGGCGCCGCGGCCGAATCGGAGCCCGTGGCGTACGGTTGGTTCAAGCCCAACGCGGGCAACGGGACGCGCCCCGTCGGCCAGAAGAAGGCGAACCCGTTCGGCCTCTTCGACATGTCCGGCAACGTGATGGAGTGGTGCCGCGACGTGTACGCGCCGTATCGCGAGGGCGCGCTCGTCGACCCCGAGGTCACGACGAACACGAGCAGCGAGCCCGAGCGACGCGTGCTGCGCGGCGGCTCGTGGTTCAGGGATCCGAAGCGCGGTCGCAGCGCGGCTCGCTACAAGAACACGCCCGGTAGCCGCAACGCGGACAACGGCTTTCGCGTCGTCGTCACGAACGAGGAGCTCGTGACGCCCGGTGTGACCGGCCCCGGGCCCGACTTCGTTCCGGCGAGCCCGCTCGGCGCGGCGGGGACCAGCGGCGGCGCGGGGCCGTCGGGTGCGACGAGCTCGGCGAGCGGCGGCTCGAGCGGTCCGCTCGCGGACGGCGAGCCGATTCGCACCGGGCCCGTCGGTCAACCGGGAGATGCGTTCTCGTGGGGCCTCCTGCTCGCGTCTCCGGTGGCGGCGGCGAGCGCGGTCGTCGCGTGGATGCTCCTTCGCAGGAAGCGCACACCCGGCGCGCGCGCGGCGACGGCACGAGCGTCGGGGATGTCGGCGCCTGCGCACGCGTCCGGCGTTGCGCACGCCGATCGCCCGACCGGGCCGGGCGCGGTTCCGGCGGCTCCTTCGTCGAGGCGTCCGCCGCCGCCGGTGCCGTCGCGCGCTCCGCCGCCCGTGCCTCAGTCGTCGCGAAGCGTCACGGCTCCGCTGCCTCCGCCTCCGCCTCCGCCTCCGCCTCTGCCTCTGCCTCTGCCTCTGCCTCTGCCTCTGCCTTCGCGTCCTGCCTCCCATCGGCCGCCGGTGATGAGGGAGCAGCTCGACTCGGTGATCATCGAGGCAGCGTCGTCGGAGCCCATCCTCGCGGCGGCGCCGATCGAGGCGATCATGCCGAGCGACGCCGAAGCGGCGGCGGCACACAGCGAAGCGATGGCGGCGGCGGATACCATCGCGAGGGACGCATTGACGAGTCAGCAGGCGCTCGCCGCTGCTGACGCTGCTGACGCTGCTGACGCTGCGGCTGCGGCGAACGAAGCTGCAAAGCCGAGCGATGAGCCTGCACAGCCGAGCGACGAGGTCGTGAAGGCGAGCGAAAAGCCCGCGACGGCGAGCGAGGAAGCCGCGAAGCCAAGCGACGAGGTCGTGAAGGCGAGCGACGAGGTCGTGAAGGCGAGCGACGAGGTCGTGAAGGCGAGCGACGAACCTGCGAAGCCGAGCGACGAGCCTGCGAAGGCGAGCGACGAGGTCGTGGGGCTGAGCGAGGAAGCTGCGAAGCCGAGCGACGAAGTCGTGAAGCCGAGCGACGAGCCCGCGAAGGCGAGCGACGAACCTGCGAAGCCGAGCGACGAGCCCGCGAAGCCGAGCGACGAGCCCGCGAAGCCGAGCGATGAGCCTGCGAAGCCGAGCGACGAGCCCGCGAAGCCGAGCGATGAGCCTGCGAAGCCGAGCGACGAGCCCGCGAAGCCGAGCGATGAGCCTGCGAAGCCGAGCGAGGAAGCTGCGAAGCCGAGCGATGAGCCTGCGCAGGCGAGCGACGAGGCCGCGAAGCCGAGCGACGAGCCTGCGAAGCCGAGCGACGAGGCCGCGAAGCCGAGCGACGAGCCCGCGAAGCCGAGCGATGAGCCTGCGAAGCCAAGCGACGAGCCCGCGAAGCCGAGCGATGAGCCCGCGAAGCCAAGCGACGAGCCTGCGAAGCCGAGCGATGAGCCTGCGAAGGCGGTCGACCAAGCACCGAAGCCCACCGACGACGACGCAGAGCCAGCCGAACCGCCGAGCTCCGACAGCAGCCCGAGCAGCAAACCGCCTGCCGTCTAGCCAGCGGTCAGCCCCCGCAGACGCACATCACAAAAAAACGGCGTGCCTGGCACGCCGGTCGGCGCGCAGCGCCGATTCTCGCCTGGGGGAGGCTCGTCGCGAAGCGGCGAGGGGGACCGGAGGTCCCCCACAGGGAAGACCGGAGGTCCCCCACACGGAAGACCGGAGGTCCCCCACACGGAAGACCGGAGGTCCCCCACACGGAAGACCGGAGTCCCCCACACGGAAGACCGGAGTCCCCCACACTAAAGCTTGCCGACGACGGCTTCGGCGCGGAGCTTCCAGACGACGCCGATCGCTTCGAGGAAGATCTTCCGGCTCATCTTCGAGGCGCCGGCGGTGCGGTCGACGAACACGATCGGGACCTCCGTGATGCGCATCCCCTTGCGGATCGCGCGGTAGGTCATCTCGATCTGGAACGAGTAGCCGTTCGAGTGCACGGTATCGATGTCGATGGCCTCGAGCGCGCGCCGCGTGAACGCCTTGTAGCCGCTCGTGAGGTCCTTCACGCCGAGCCCGAGGATCGTCCGCGAGTAGAGCGAGCCGCCCTTCGAGATGAAGTGACGCCCGAGCCCCCAGCCGAGCACGCCGCCACCGGGGATGTTCCGCGACCCGATGACCACGTCGGCGCCGTCGTCGAGCGCGCGCACGAAGTCCGGGAGGTACTTCACGTCGTGCGAGAGGTCGGCATCCATCTCGAAGAAGCGGTCGTACCCGTCGGCGAGACCCTTCTGAAACGCCTGGATGTACGCCGTACCAAGGCCGAGCTTGCCGGCCCGGTGCATGACCCGAACCTGCTTGTCCTTGGCCGCGATCCCGTCCGCGAGGTCGCCCGTCCCGTCCGGCGAGTTGTCGTCGACGATCATCAGATCGGCGTCCGGCATCGCTGAACGCACCGCGTCGACGAAACGCGGCAGGTTGTCCTTCTCGTTGTAAGTCGGGGTGACAATGAGGGTTCTGGGCATTGGAGCAGGCCTGGAGGAGGCGGGGGCGTGGACGCGGCGAAGCCAGCTCGACCTGGCGTGCCGCCCTCCCATACCACTTTTCCGGGCTGGGTTCGCCGCGCGAGACACACCGAAACCGGTTTAGAATCGACGCGTGGCCCTCAAATCCACGCGCCCGCCGCCGGCCCCCGGCAGCTCAGCGGACCTCTCGACGGAGGCTCGCCTTCATCGGCGACAGAGCTCCCGCGAGCTGGACGTGCGCGTGGTCCAGCTCGAGCACAAGCTCGCCTTGATGGAGGAGGAGCTCGGACGCGAGCGCCGCATCGGCGTCGCGCTCCGCGAGGTGGGCCTCGCCCTCGGCACGACGCTCGACCTCGACCAGCTCCTCGACCTCATCCTCTCGAAGATCGTCGACGCCGTCGAGGCCGACCGCGCCACGCTCTACCTCCTCGACGAGCGCAAGGGCGAGCTCGTGTCGCGCATCGTCCAGGGCGACGAGGTGCGATCCATTCGCCTCAAGGTCGGCCAGGGCATCGCCGGCCACGTGGCGCACACGAGCAAGGCGCTGCTCGTCAACGAGCCGTACGAGGACCCTCGCTTCAATCCCGAATGGGACATGACGTCCGGGTATCGCACGCGGTCGATCCTCGCCGTCCCGATGAAGAACCACCTGGGCCGCACCATCGGCGTCATCCAGGTCCTCAACAAGAAGTCCGGCCACTTCAGCGATCACGACGCCGTCATCCTCGCCGCGCTCGCGACGCAGGCGGCCATCTCGATCGACAACTCGCGCCTCTTCCTCTCGGTCACGCAGAAGAACACCGAGCTCCTCGAGATCAAGGAGCAGCTCGAGCACCGCGTTCGCGACCTCAAGCTCCTCTTCGACCTCGAGTCCGCGATGGGCCGCGCGACCTCGCTCGAGGAGCTGTTCACCGGAGTCCTCAGCGAGGCGCTCCGCACGAGCGACGCCGTCGCCGGCGCCTTCGCCCTCCGCGACGGCGGCACCGAGGTCGCGCACCTCTACCTGATGCGCCACGGCAACCCCGCGCTCGTGCGCACGCCGGTCCGCGCCACCGCGGGCTTCACCGGCGCAGCGATGGCCGAGGGCGACGTCATCTTCACGAACGACGCCGCCAATCACGCGAGCAACGACCCCGCCCTCGACAGCATCCTCGGTGAGCCCTGCCGCGCCTGCATCTGCGTCCCGCTGGAGGGCGAGGACGGCGAGGCAATGGGCGCGATCGCCCTCTACAACAAGGGCGGGATGAAGAACGAGCGCGACTTCGACGAGGACGATCGCGCGCTCCTCCTCCTCATCGCCGCCAACGCCTCGACGGCCATCCAGCTGCAGATGTCGCGCGAGTCGCGCGAGCGCGAGGAGCGCCTCACCACGATCGGGCGCCTGCTCTCCGGCGTCATCCACGACCTCAAGACGCCCCTCACCGTCATCAGCGGCTACGTGCAGCTCATGCAGCACGCCGACAAACGCGCCGTTCGCGAGGAGTACGCGGAGCTCGCGCTCAAGCAGTTCGAGCACATCGGCGCGATGCAGCGCGACGTCCTCGAGTTCGCGCGCGGCGAGAAGAACGTCCTCGTCCGCAAGGTCTACCTCGCCAATTTCTTCGGCGACGTGAAGGAGCAGCTGCAGATGCAGCTCGCGCGCCTGGGCGTCGAGCTCGTCATCGACCTCGCCGACAAGGGCGTCGCGCGCTTCGACGAGGGCAAGATCCTCCGCGTCATCCACAACCTCGCGCGCAACGCCGCGGAGGCCATGGCCGACAAGGGCGGCAAGCTCACCATCAAGGTCTCGCGCGAGAAGGACAAGAGCGGCGACGAGACCGTCATCATCACCGTCTCCGATACCGGCCCCGGCATCCCGAAGGAGATCGAGCACCGCCTCTTCCAGTCCTTCGTGACGAGCGGAAAGAAGGGCGGCACGGGCCTCGGTCTCGCGATCACCAAGCGCATCGCCGAGGAGCACGGCGGCACCATCAGCGTGCACTCCTCGAGCCGTGGCGCGACCTTCAAGATGCGCCTGCCGCAGCCCCACGTCGAAGCGATATGACCGTGCGTCGTGTGCAGTCTGCATGCATTGCCCTGGCGGTGCTGGCAGCGCCGCTGGCGTTCACCTCGCACGGCGCCGCACAGCCGCGGCAGGCGCCGCCGCTCCCGCGCGCGCTCGAGCCCGGCGTCCCGCAGGTCGAGCCGGCGCCGTTCGGTGACGAGGCGACTCCCCCGTGGGTCGACCTCGGCGACGTCCCCGTCCCGGCGTGGGCACGCTCGGTCGAGCCGAATCGCGCCGACGCCGCGTTCTACGTGGAGCCGGGCAAGCTCGATGGGCGGCGTGGCAGCGCGCAGCTCGGCGCGCGTCTTCCGCTCTTCGGAACGAAGCGGGGTGCCGGCTGTCAGGGGCGATGGCTGGAGGTCGGTCCCTTCGCGTGGATCTGCTCGGACGTCGCGGACTACTCCGCCCAGGACCCCTCGTCGCCGCCGCTCGGCTCGCGCCCGTGGCTCATCGACGGCGCCGACGTCATCCGCCCGCGCCGCCCCGGCGCGCGTCCGCTTCCGCCGCTCGAGCCGACCTCACCGACGGACGACGGCCTTCCGTATCGCTACTTCTTCGCCGGCGCGAGCGGTGCTTACGCCTTCTCGAACCTGCAGAACGCGCTCGACGACTCGCCCGACCAGGAGCTCGAGCAGGGCTTCGCGGTGGCGATCGTCGAGGAGAAGCGTGCTCACAACGAGGCGTGGGGTCGAACCAAGAAGAACCGCTGGGTCGCGATGCGCGAGCTCGTGCCGGCGCGTCCGTTTCTCTTCCACGGTGAGCTCGTCGCCGCCGGCAAGCTCGACGTCGCCTGGGTGACGGCCGAGAAGGCGAGCGTGTTCGCCAGCGAGAAGGCCGACAAGGCGACGGGCACGCGCGTGCGGTTCGAGAAGCTGCACGTGCGCGAGGAGAAGGGCACCGGCGACAAGGTCATGTTACGCGTCGACGACGGCACCACCCCCGCATGGGTGCGCGCACGCGACGTCTCTCGGGCGCGGCTCGCGCAGCCGCCCGTCGAGGCCGGCGGTGACGCGGCGACCGAGCGCTGGGTCGACGTCGACCTCAACCAGCAGACGATCGTGGCCTACGAGGGAACGAAGCCGGTGTTCGCGTCGATCGTCTCGACCGGCAAGGGCCCGCCGAAGTCGGACTTCGCGACGCCGGTGGGCGTGCATCGCATCTGGGTGAAGATCTTCACGACGAAGATGGACAACCTCGAGAAGGAGGACGTCGAGAAGCACTACGCGCTCGAGGACGTCCCCTGGGTGCAGTTCTTCGACAAGGCCGTCGCGCTGCACGGCGCGTTCTGGCATCGCGACTTCGGGCACATCCACAGCCACGGCTGCGTGAACCTCGCGCCGCTCGACGCGCGCTGGCTCTACGCCTTCACGTCACCGCACCTGCCCATCGGCTGGAGCGCCGTCTTCCCGACGAAGGGCGAGCTCGGCACCGTCGTCCGCGTTCGCTGATTCGCGGAGCGCTCAGAGCCCGCAGGCGACGCCGACGGAGACGGGAGACGCGGCCAGGGCGGCGATCTCGCCGGCCGGGAGCACTCGCGTCCACAACGTCACCTCGTCGAAGAGGCTTCGTGGCGCGGACACCTCGCTGCCGACTCTCAGGAAGTTCACCGGCGACTCGTTCGGGACCCAGGGGTTGGGAGTCCCGATCGGGGCAGCTCCGTTGAGCGCGAACCGGAGCGTCGGCGACGACGAGCTCCAGGTTCCGACGAGGTGGTTCCAGCCGAGCGCGTTCCAGCTCGGCAAGGCTGCCTGCGGATAGCCGACCTGCGTGAGCCCGCCGTCGGGAGCGTCGACCGTGAGGCCGAGGAGCGTCTCGATCCCGAGCACCGGCCCAGCGTTCTGCGTGGCCGCGGCCCGGACCGTGCGTGGCTTGAAGAAGAGGGCCGCCTGGCCCGTCGGCGGCACGAACGTCGGCTTCACCCACATCGCGAGCGTGCCGTTGACCAGCGAGTAGCTCGGCGTGCCGAGGTGGCTCGCCGCGTAGTAGACGGCGGTGCCGCCGCCGGCCGTGAGGTCCGCAGCCTGACCGAACTTGCCCGGTACGAACGAGATCGCAGGCGGGGTGTCGGGGGCCTGTCCGGCCTTCGTGCTCAGCGAGCCGTCGAACGGCAAGTAGAGCGTGACCCCGGCGCAGAAGGCCGGTCGCTTCGATGCGTCGCCGCCGGAGTCGACGGGCGACGCCGAGTCGGCGACCGGGGTGGCGTCGACCGGGCTCGTCGCGTCGACGGGGGCGGCGGCATCGGGGCCGCCGGTACGCGTGGGCGCGGCGCCGTCACAACCGTCCGCACAGTCCACGGCCTCGAGATCGCCGACGCCCGTCAGCGCGTTGCACGCGAGCGCGGTACCGAGGGCCACGCTCGCGCAGACAATTCTCCCCCTACGCCCCACCTCCTCATTGTTCTTCGATTCGGCTCGCGCCGCCAGTGTGCAGACTGTCGGGCGGTGGATTCCGTCGTGACAGACCGTGACGGAGGAGGATCGCGTACGATGGAAACGAATGGTTCCGCGTGGAGCATGGGTGGCTGTTTCGGGCCTCGTCGCCGCCGCGTCCACCCTTGCAGCGTGCACGCTTCTCGTCGAGGCCGACGGGCTCTCCGGCGTCTCCGGTCCAGTGACGGAGGCCGGTGACGCCCCCGTGACCGCCGAGGCCTCGACCGACGGCGCGGCGGACGGCGGGACGCGTGCGCCGTGTCCGGCGGACGCGTCGACCGTCAAGGACGCGACGCTGGTGAAAGATTTCGGCGGGCGGACGAGCCTCCACTGCTCGTTCGCCGTCTGGATCGAACGAGCGAACGCCGACACCGACATCGTCTCGTTCACGTGGAAGACGGAGAACGGCAAGGAGCTCTTCACCTGGCTCGACTCCCGGGACACGAAGACCGTGCTCGGCCGCTACACCAAGCCGCTCGGGCCGGGTTACCCGGAGCTGGAGTTTCCGCTCCTCCCCAGGAAGAAGTGGATCGACGTCGACTTCAAGACCGACTTCATCTCGATCGAGCTCCGGCTCGACGGCGCGCTCGTGCACCGCGAACCGCTCGGGAACGGTACGACGCCGTCGACGACCCAGGTGTCGATGAAGCTTGGCGGATTCTCCGGCGAGAGCGTGGGGAACGAGTTTCTCTACGACGACGTCCGCTGCGAGTGACGCCTCTCGCAGGTTGCCTCTTGCCGCGCCGACGCCGAAGAGGCAAAGGCGACGCCATGCGTGCTCGCTGGTCACTCCTCTCGCTCGTCGCCGTCACGGCCGTCCTCGCGCTGCCCTCCGCGTGCAGCTCGTCTTCCACGGCCTCCGCCGCACCGCAGGTAGACGCCGGCGCCGCCGATGCCGAGCCCGCGCTGCCGGCGCTCGGCTTCAACGACGTGTCGGTGCTCGTGCCGATCGGCGCGAATCCGAAGGCGCCCGGTCATCTCGGTCCGAAGGACGAGGGGATGCGCGGCCAGCTCCTCCCGCAGGCCGTCTACGACAAGATCGCCAAGTTCGGCGTCGAGCCGGACGAGGGCCTCGACTACGCACGCATGCGCGTCGTTGCCATTCGCTTCGACGGCTGCTTTCCCGCGCCCGCGGGCTGCGAGCCGCAGATTCGCCTCGTGATGCAGCCGATCACCGACAAGCGCGCGACGCTCGACTCCGCGATCCACCTCTTCTATCGACTCACCGAGGAGGAGCTCGGCGCGGTCGTCACCTCGCTACGGAAGCTCCGCGCGCTCGCGCCCGAGCAGCAGGACTCTCCGCTCGACGTGAGCCCCGCGCTCGTCGCGCAGGGGATGGAGGGCGCCTACGCCACCGGCCTCAACGAGCTCGTCACGACCTACGCGGGCGAGCAGAACCTCGTTCGCATGACGTTCTTCCTCCGCGCTCCGCCGATCCAGGAAGAGTGGTTCTTCGGAGGCTTCGCGCGGAACGGCGCGACGATGACGCCGCTCGACATCGTCGGCGTCGGCAAGAACAACCAGCGCGTCAATCGCCCCGAGAAGCCCGGCGGCTACGAATACATCCACGTGCCCTCGCCGACGAAGCCCGAGGACATCACGGTGCTGCTCACGAGCGCCGCGGCCAAGGCCGCCACGCCTGCCGACGTCGAGAAGGCGCTCGGAGCCTTCGCGCGCATCGAGAACCCGCAGAAGTACGGTCCCGACCAGCTGCCCTGCGCCGGCTGTCACATGACGACCTTCGCGACCGAGTACGCGAAGGCGAACCTCGGCCTCGACGTCGCGCAGCAGCCCGACGCCTTCAAGTCGACGCGCGACCTCACCGTCCGCGGAGAGGCAGCGACGACGCCCTCGTCGCTCCGCGCGTTCGGCTATTTCGGCGCGAAGCCGATGATCGCGAAGCGTGTCGTCCACGAGACCGCCGCGGTCCTCGACGACCTCGAGAAGCGCTTCCCGCTCGTGAAGTAGGGTCGCGAGGCGCCGGCGCCGGGTCGGTCAAGCGCACGTTCTGATCGACGTTGAGGTCCTCGCCACGTCGAGGGTAGGCTGACGGCGTGATTTCCGTCGTCTCTGCCGTTCGCGATCTCGGACGGCTTCGTGAGATCACGAGCGTGCTCGTGCGCCACGGGTTCGGCGAGGTCGTCACCCGCGTCGGCTTCGGCAGGAAGCCTCGCAAGGGCACCGCCAGCGATCCTCCGCCGTCGCAGCGCGCCGGCGACGAGCCGCCCGAGATCTCGACCGACGAGCTCGCGAAGGGCGAGGAGGAGAAGACCCGCACGTCGACGGCGGAGCGCATCCGCCTCGTCATCCAGGACCTCGGCCCCTCGTTCATCAAGCTCGGACAGATCGCCTCGACCCGGCCCGACCTCCTCCCCCCCGACGTCATCACCGAGCTGAAGAAGCTCCAGGAGAACGTCCCGCCGGTCCCGTTCGAGGAGGTGAAGAAGGTCGTCGAGACGAGCCTCGGCCAGACGCTCGAGCAGGTGTTCGTCTCCTTCGACGAGACTCCGCTCGCCGCCGCCTCGATCGGTCAGGTTCATCGCGCGGTGCTCGCGACGCCGGAGGGCGACGAGGCCGTCGTCGTGAAGGTGCAGCGCCCGAACGTCGGCGTGACGGTGCAGCGCGATCTCGAGCTGCTCCACATCATGGCGGCGGCGCTCGAGCGCGCCATCCCCGAGACGCGCCTCTACTCGCCGATCGGCCTCGTCCAGCAGTTCGATCGCTCGATCACCGCCGAGCTCAACTTCACGATCGAGGGCGAGAACGGCGAGCGCTTCGCGAAGAACTTCGAGGGCACGCCGCTCGGCGAGCTGGCGCGGTTCCCCAAGGTCTACAAGCAGGCCTCGAGCAAGCACGTCCTCGCGCTCGAGTTCTTCGACGGCCTCAAGGTCGACAAGGCGGTGGCGGCGGGAGTCGACGGCAAGGTCGTCGCGAAGAACGCCGTCGGCGTCGTCATCAAGATGATCTTCGAGGACGGCTTCTTCCACGCCGATCCGCACCCCGGCAACATCATCATCATGGGGAACCCGGACTGGTCCGTCCCCGTGATCGGGCTCATCGATCTGGGGATGGTCGGTCGCCTCAGCCCGGAGCTCCGCGACCGCACCGTCGATCTCATGGTCGCCGCGGTCCGCAAGGACTCGTACGCCGTCGCCGACGCGCTCTACCAGATCGGCCGGCCGACCAAGAAGGTCGACATGCGCGAGTACCGCGCAGAGGTCGCTCTTCTCGCAGAGAAGTACCTCGGTCGTCCGCTCAAGGAGATCGATCTCTCGGCGATGCTCCGCGACCTCGTGCAGGGCGCGATGAAGTACGGCATTGAGATCCCGACCGACTTCTTGCTCGTGGGCAAGGCGCTGATGACGCTCGAGGGGATCGGCAAGCAGCTCGACCCCGACCTCGACGTGTTCGGCGAAGCGCAGCCCTACTTCATCTCGATCATGAAGAAGCGCTACTCGCCGCAGCGGCTCGGAAACGAGCTGATTCGCGGCGTGGAGCAGCTCTCGCGCGCGGGCTACGACGTGCCCATCCAGGCCCGCGAGATCCTCGAGGACCTGCGGCTCGGTCGCCTCGTCATCAAGACCGCCGACCCGGGGCTACCGCTCGCGACCGACCGCCTCGGGCGTCGCCTCTTCACGGGCCTCGTGATCTCGTCCTCGACGCTCGCGGGGGCCCTCGTGCTGCCGCACCAGCTCGCCGCGGGGATCATCCTGTTCGCGTTCGCGGCGACGCTGCTCGTGCTCCACACGCTGCGAGACCGCCAGCGCGCCGCGAAGACCGCGAAGAAAGAGCTCTGAGCGCCGCTTTACACCCCTCTTCGGCGAATGTCGGCCCGCGTGATCCGCGCGTAGGCGCGTAACGCCGACGCGAGCGCGACGGGCCGGGCGGCCGCGCACGGGTCTCGATGCACCAGCTCGTCACCCACGTCCTGGCGCGCCCGGGACCGGGTCAAGGTCACCGTGCCTACTCGATGGTGGCTACCACGTAGATGATTGCCGGGCTCCGATCGATTTGTCCACGCAGGCACCAGACGTTTTCCAGACCGGCGAGGGCCGCGCTCTCGGCTCTCGGTCAACCGGAATCCTCTCGTTTTCGCAGGCAGATCAATCGTCCGGCAGCGACTACACCTACTCAGCTGCGCCCCATGGATTCCAGTCGCCGTCGGAGTCGTCCCGCCAAAGCCCCTTACCAATCTCGAGATCCAGCGCGGGCGCCAGCGAAGGGTCCACGGCGAGAAGAGTGCCGATCGAGACGACTCTGAAGTCCGCCAGAATCACGTCCGGACGGAACGTGTCAACGCGCATGAGACAGGCGATACGAGAATTCTATGTTGCGATCGCAGCGACGAGAGCCGGTCGGCGTAGCGCCGCGGTGTCTGTTTACCGCGGCAGCGGCCGATGTTCCGCTGGGCGCGGCGACCGTTCGATGTGGGTTAAGACCAACTGTGTGAGACCGAGTTTCGGCGGGAGTCGATTTGGGGCTGTCCATTCGTTGCGACTGCTGTCATTGAGTCGTGCGTGTCGCCCGCTGAACGCATCGAGCAGCTTGAGCGAGAGAACGCTGCCCTTCGGCTGGAGCTGGAGAAGCTGCGTCGCGAGATCGAGGAGTGGAAGCGTGGCTTTCGCGAACGGGGCAAGCGTCGGACCTCGCGCGGAGAGGGGCGCGAGCGAGGGCCGCGGAAGAAGTCCGGACGCAAGCCCGGACATCCCGCGTCGCACCGTCCTGTTCCCGCGCATGTCGACCACGAGCAGCTGCATGCCACGCCCGAGAGGTGTCCGTGTTGCGACGGTCCCGTCGAGCTGACGGAGGAGACTGCCAGCACGCTCGAGGTCGACGTGCCGCCGGTCAAGCCGGAGGTCACGCGTCACAAGACCGTGGTCGGCCGGTGCGCGCGGTGCGCGGCGCGTGTCGTAGCGCCACTGCCTGGGGCATCGGGAAACGGGACCACCGTGGCGCCGGTCACGTTCGGCCCGAACTTGCAGAGTCTCGCGGTCTCCATGCGCTTCGAGTTGAAGGCGTCCCTCGGTGGAATCGGGAAGTTCATGGGGCAGTGGTTCGGAGTCGAGATCTCGCCAGGCGGCCTTTTCCGCATGTACGACAGGATTCCCGTGGCGACCGCACCGGACCAACGCAGAACCAACGTGAATTCGAGCCGAGCGCGCCTCTCTCAGTCCCACGCTCGCGCGGGCGAGAAGGAGTCGGACTCCGTGATCCGAGCGGCGCGCACGTCACGCCGTGTAGCGGTTAGCCCCTTACGCGCCAGGGGTATTGGCATCGGTGCGCTTTGCATGTACGCGATGCACGCTCGTCATCCCGCACCAGCACGGCCATCGGCGGCCAGGCCTGGCCCAGGCTTCGTCGAACGACACGCCGTCGATGCCCGTGAGGATGTCGATCCGCCACGGCTTTTGCCCGAGCATGATGATCCTGTCGGGACGTGCGAGCTCCTTCGCTTCGGGCACGGCGGCACCGAAGCCGAAATCGATCAGTGCCTCACGTAGCCTTCGTGCGTTGGCGAGCGTCCGATCGGCGAACACGTCCAGATCCTCCGTCAGCCGCGCCTCGCCGTGTCCTGCCACCGCGTGGCCGCCGACGAGGACGAACCGCACTCGTCGGGCGATCAGCGCACACAAGAACTCGGTCCAGTCGCGATTCAGCTCGATCTTCACCGACCCAGACCCTCCGCAGGCGCTCGACACCGGAGATCCGCTCTTCGAACGACATCGCGGCAACGTCGCGACGGTCGATCTCGGCGGCCTCCTCGAAGCCACCGGCAATGCGGAGGACCCGCTTCATCATCGCAAGCAGTATGGCCCGGCGACCGAACACGGCAAAACGAAAGTGGAACGGCGCGCCATGTTCGGCTGTGGCAGCTCACTTTCGCGCTCTCTTCTTGTGCTTGGCGGTAAGCGACGGCGCCGGCTTCACGCGGCGGGACGGTCCGAGCTGCTCCGCGAGGAGGTCGAAGACGAGCCGGACGCGCCGGCTCGTATGCACCTCGCGATGGGCGATGAGCCACGCCGGAACGGGAATCGGAGCCATGGAAGGCAGCACGCGCTCCACCAGCGGCTCGGCGTCGCCGACCTCGTCGATGATGGCGCCGATGCCGAGCCCGCTCTTCACGAGCTCCCAGAGCACCATGTGGTTCGCGACCTGGATGGGGAAGTTCCTCGGCGTCAGGTTGAAGCCCAGCGCATTGAGGCCGTGGAGAAAGCGATCGTCCTCGCCGAAGCCGATGAAGTCTGCGCTGCCGAGGTCAGCCGGGCTGGCGGGATGGCCGATCTCCTTCAAGTAGGCGCGCGTGGCGTAGAGGCGCGCGGGCGTATCCCTGAGCCGTGTCGCGACCAGATTCGGGTCGGTGGGTCTGCCGCTCCGGATCGCGATGTCGGCTTCGCGCCGCCGTAGATCGTGGATGGCGTTGGAGGCAACGAGCTTGATCTCCACGCCGGGATGGGTGCGGCGCAGGCGCGCGAGAATCGGCGGCAGCAGGAACGCCGAGATGACCTCGCTCGCGGTGATGCAGATCGTCCCCTCGATGCTCTGCGACTGGCCCGATGCGGCGAGGGTGACGTGGTTGGCCGCCTCGCCCATCCTCCGCACGTGCTCGAGCAGGTCCACGCCGCCCGTGGTCAACGTGAGCCCGCGCCCGACGCGTTCGAAGAGCATGACGCCGAGCTCCTCTTCGAGAGCGGTGACCTGGCGGCCCAACGTCGGCTGGGTCATCCCCAGCGCGCGAGCAGCGGCGGAGAGCGAGCCCTCCTCGGCGGTGACGAGGAAGGCCCGCGCGCGGTTCCAGTCGAATGTCACGGAGCGCCAATCCATGCATTTACGTATATATGCTCAGCCAGGACCGTCAATTCCGCCGGCGCATTGCAGGGGCTACATCTTGGATATGGCTACGCGACGGGAACAATCCGGCGAGCCCGAAAGGATGGCCCCATGCAAGCATGCGTTTATGAACAGTACGGAGCGCCCGAGGTCGTGACGGTCCGCGGGGTCGAAAAGCCCGTGGCGAAGGCCGACGAGGTGCTCGTTCGGGTGCGCGCGGCCTCCGTGACCACCGCGGACTGGCGCTTCCGCGCTTCCGCATTTCCGCGCGCCTTCTGGCTACCTGGCAGGCTGATGCTCGGCCTGTTCCGCCCGCGCAACGCGATCCTCGGGATGGACTTCTCGGGCGTGGTGGAGGCTACCGGCCGGAGCGTCACCCGGTTCAGCGTCGGCGATCGAGTGTTCGGCGCGACGGACCCCTTCAGCCGCGGAGCGCACGCGGAGTACGTGGCCGTGAAGGAGTCGGGCGCCGTCATCCACACCCCGGATCGCATCAGCGACCAGGAAGCCGCCGCGGTTCCGTTCGGTGCCAATTCTGCCCTCGCGTTTCTCCGGGATGTCGCGCGCGTGCAGCCCGGGCAGCGCGTCCTCATCGTCGGAGCGTCGGGAGGTGTCGGGAGCTGGGCCGTGCAGCTGGCGCGGCACTTCGGGGCAGAGGTGACCGGCGTGTGCAGCGCGCGGAACGTCGACCTCGTTCGGTCACTCGGTGCGCACGACGTCGTCGACTACGGGGCCGGAGCACTCACGCGAGAGGGAGAGACGTACGACGTCATCTTCGACACGGTGGGGGTGACCACGTTTGCAGGGAGCAAGCCTGCCCTCTCCGAGAGGGGCGTCTACGTTCCCCTCGAGAGCGGCCTGCGTGAAATGGCGCAGGCCCTCCTCACCTCGTGCTCGGGCAAGAAGGTGAAGTATGCCGTCAGCAAGAACACGCGAGAAGGGCTCGAGCTCGTCGCGGGGCTCGTCGATGCGGGCACCCTCAAGCCGGTGATCGATCACGTGTATCCGATGGCGCAGATCGCGGATGCGCACCGTCACGTCGAAGGGAGGCACAAGCGCGGGAGCGTCATCGTCTCGATGGGAGCGGCTGGCGCGTAGCCCGCGACGAGGGTGCGATCCGCTTCGGTGTGGCAGGATCGCTCCTCGTGCTTCATGTGCGGCGCGATCGCCGCCGCGCTCGCAAGCCCGAGCAGTGAAAGCCCGCTCGTTTGCGGTCGCGCTTCGCGGTCGGCGGCGGATCGCACGTTGCACATCAGCTCCGTGAACCCTCATCGAAGGAGACACGGACATGGGCATCCAGCCGACCTGGTGGACCGAGCAGCACGTCACGCAGTGGAACAACCTCAAGGGCGCGCTCGAGCGTGACTGGGAGCAGACGAAGAAGGACCTGCACGTCGGCGGCAAGGACCTGCACCAGGGCCTCACGGACACGCTGAAGCAGGCCGCGGGCGGCGAGCCGATCCCGCCGTGGAACGCCACCGGCACGCGCTCGGGCAGCGATCTGTCGTGGCGCGACGCCGAGCAGCCGCTCATGTACGGCGTGGGCGCGCGTCACCAGTACGGCATGGAGCACGCGGCCTGGAACGAGCGGCTCGAGGCGACGCTGAAGAGCGACTGGGAGCGCGCCGACGCCGGCGCCACGCAGAAGTGGGACGAGGTGAAAGACCTCGTCCGCCACGGCTACGAGCACGCCGGCCGCTGACCGCTCCGGCGTGCCCGGCGCGTTCGAAAAGCAAAACGCCCACACCGCGTGAGCGGCGTGGGCGCTTTGAAGCTTCGACCGGATCAGGTCGAAGGCGAGCTCACTTGCCCGCGGCCGCGAAGCCCTGGAGGAAGAACGCGATGACGAAGCTCAGGAGGACGAGCGACTCGATCAGCGCGAGGCCGAGGATCATCGGGGTCTGGATGCGGGCAGCGGCGCCCGGGTTGCGCGAGATGCCCTCGAGCGCAGCGGCGGCCGCCTTGCCCTGGCCCATCGCGCCACCGAGAACGCCGAGGCCGATGGCGAAGCCTGCGCCCGCGCCTGCCCACATGCGCACGTCGTTGATGTTCGCGCCCGCCTTGCCGGCCTCCTGCGCGAAGGCCGCGAGGGGAACGAGAAACGCGGCGACGAAGGCGAGGGCTGCGGGGCCGAACTTGCGGGTGCTCATCGTAACTGACTCCTTCTAGCTTTCTTGATTCGTGACGCGCGCGCCGGAGGCGGCAGGGCTGCGATCTGGAACGCGTCTTAGTTGGTTTCGGGTCGCGGGGATAGAGCTTTAGACGCCTTTACGCGTGGGCCTTCGACTCGCCGGCGTGTTCGCCGTGAGCGTGGCCGTGAGCGCCGCCGTGGTCCTCATGACCCTCGGTGGCGAGCGCGATGTAAATCGACGTCAGCAGGCAGAACACGAGGACCTGGACGAGCGCGACCAGGGTGCCGAGCACCATGATCGGGATCGGCAGGAACAGCGCGAAGATCGCGAGGAGGATCGACAGGAGGAGGTGGTCGACCGCGATGTTGAGCATCAGTCGGATGCTCAGCGTGACGGGCCGGATGATGAAGGTCGAAAGGAACTCGATCGCGAAGATCAGGATGTTGATGGGCAGCATCGGCCAGCCCATCCAGGGGCCGGCAAGGTGGCTGATGAAGCCCATGCCGTTCTCCTTCAGCCCGTAATAGGTGAAGGCGCCGAGGCTCACGAGGGCGCAGCCGATCGTGACGTTCCAGCTCGACGTGGGCGGGAGGAAGCCCGGGATCATGCCCATGAAGTTCGAGAAGAGGATGAAGCACGCGGCCGTTCCGACGACCGGGAAGAACTTCTTGGCCCGCGTCGGGCCCATCATGTCCTTCATCATCGAGTAGAAATACCCGATGAAGATCTCGAAGAACGTGCGCAGCGAGAGCTTCTCGTCGGGGATGACCGACTTCTCGTAGTCCGCGACCTGCGCCTTCGCGCGGTAAGCGAGCGCGACGAGGATCAGTACGACGAGCACGCTCGCGACGAGCGGCTCCGCGCCATGCGCGTTCACCGGCTTCCCGAAGAGCGAGTTGCCGAAGTGGTGCATGTTCTCCCCGAGGGCGGGGAACATGGCAATCAGGTAGCTGAGGAACGACGTGTGCTCGGGCATGGTCGCGGGACGCTCAATAACACGATCGGCGGTGGAAAGTCGTCCATCTCTTACGAGAGGAAAGGACGGCTTCGAAGCCGATAATGCGCAGGTTTTTCGTTATCTCGTGCGGCTCGAGGGCCGGCGGGCCGCCCGGCGGGGGCGCGGAGAGAGGCTGTTGACCAGGCTGCTCGCCGCGATCCCGAGGGGGAGGACGCCGTATCCGACGACCAGAGCGATAGGGTCGACGAGGCCCTTCGTCAAAAGCAGGTAAATCCCCCCGAAAAGCACGAGGATCTTCACGACCGCGAACAGACCCCAGGCCGCGCCGCCACGCTTGCCCTCACGGGCATGGTCGACCGGCGGCTCCGCGGGCTCCTCCTCCTCTTCTTCACGGGCCTCGCCCCGCGCCTGGGCTTCGGCCTTCTCGGCCTCCGCGGCGGCGATCGCCTCGGCCTCGGCCTCGGCGGGGCGGAGCAGGGCGCGGATGATCGCGCTCATCGTCACCAGGTTGGCCACGGCGATGGTCGCGCCGGCGGCGACGGAGAGGCCGGACCGCAGGCCGAACACCGCGAACGCGGCGATGCTCAGGGCGAGCCCGAGCACGCCGGCGGCGATCGCGGCGACCTTCGCGGCGTCGGTGCCCGCGGGCGCTTCGGCCTCAGCGCTTGGTGTCGTCGCCATCGGGTCCTTTGGTGGTGGTGCTGCTGTCGTCGTCGTCATCGTCCGTGGGCTTCGGGGCCCAGGGGTCTTCGCCGCGCTCGAGGCGCTCCTCGTTCTCGATGTCGCGCTGCATCCGCTTCGACGCCTTGAAGAGCGCGCGAAAGCCCGCGTAGCAGCCGAGCAAGAAGCCGGCGAAGGCGACCCAGTGCAGGTCGTACTTACGATCGATGAAGCGGCCGAGGTAGTAGCCGACGGCGATCGAGCCCAGCAGCTCGAATCCGAGCGAGCCGTACTTCCCGAACGACTTCATTCCCTTCATGGAGCCCAGCACGCGGGGGGCGTTCTCGCACCGAGGCGACGGTCCGTCAAATGCGGCAGGTTGAGGTATCATCGAGGCTCCGCTCCTCGAGGAGTCCCTTTCCCATGCGCCGTACCCTCATCGCCGTAGCCTCTGCCTCTGCGCTCTCTCTTGCGCTCGCGTCGTTCGCCGCACCCGCGTTCGCGCAGGCGCCGCCGCCGCAGCTTCCTCCGCCCGGAACGCCGAACCAGCCGCCGCCCGGCCCGGCGACCCAGCCGCCGCCGCAGCAGTACCAGCCTCCGCCGCAGCAGTATCAACCGCCGCCGGGGCAGTACCAGCAGCCTCCGCCGCCAGGCTACGGGCAGCAGCCTCCGCCGGGTTACTACCCGCAGCAGCAGCCCCAGTACTACCCGCAGCAGCAGCCTCAGTATTACCCGCAGCAGCCGCAGCAGCCGCGCCCCGCGCCGCCGCCGGTCGACTACGTCGAGCCCGAGCCTCCGACGCACGCGCCCAAGTTCTCGCTCTGGGTGGGCCCTCGCCTCAGCTACATGGGCTTCGGCTTCAGCTTCTATCGCAACGCGAACGGCACCTCGGAGACCACCGGGCAGCTCGTCGGCAACGGAATGGCCCCCGAGATCGACCTCGGCGTCCGCTTCGCGCATCGCTACGCGGCCTTCCTCTTCTACGAGCACGGCTTCCTGCTCGCCGGCCACCGGTTCGACGGCCAGACGAGCGCGTCGGCCTCGACCGACTTCTACGGCGTCGGCTTCCGCTTCCTCAGCGGCGACGTCGACTCGGTCGCGTTCGCGAGCGACATCTCGATCGGCAAGCGCGTCGTGACCGTGAAGAACGGCAGCGAGACGTACTCGATGAGCGGCCTCGAGATCTTCCGCCTCGGCCTCGGCGCGGAGATCCGCGTGACCACGCTCTTCACGATCGACCCGGTGCTCAGCGTCTCGGGCGGCTCGCTGAACGACACCGAGGGCACGGTCACATTCGCGCCCAATCAAGGTGATGGCAGCACGCGCCCGCCGTTCACCAACGGCAAGACGCTCGACGACGCACGGCCTTACGTGATGCTCAGCCTCGGAGTGGGCGTCCACTTCGACGTTTTCGGGAAGTAGCCAGCCGCTCCGGACCACGGACCACCACCAGCAGGGGGAACCACCATGTCGCGACGCGCCACCGTCTCTGTCCTCATCCTCAGCGGCCTGCTCGGGGCCATCGCATGCAGCGGCTCGAGCGAGGACGCTCCGCCGGGTACCTCCGGCGGTACCAGCGGCACGAGCGGTACGAGCGGTACCAGCGGCACGAGCGGCACCGTCGGCGACGGTGGTGGCGGCGCGACCGACGGCGCGGTCGACTCCTCCAAGCTCCCGGACCTCGACGCGGCCCTCGACGGCGACACCGGCGGCGGGGTCGGTCCCGACGGCGGCATCTCGGCGGCCATGACGTTCTTCGTCACGAGCAAGGGCAACGGCAAGGGCGGCGACTTCCGCGCGGCCGCGGGCGACGCCAACGGCCTCGCCGGAGCCGACGCCTTCTGCAAGTCGCTGGCGAATGCCGTGTCGCCCGTCCTCGGCGCGAAGAACTGGAAGGCCTACCTCAGCATCACGGGGACCACCGCGCGGAGCCGCATCGGCAACGGCCCGTGGTTCAATGCGAAGGGCGTCATGATCGCGTCCAGCGTCGCGAACCTCCATGACGAGCCCGCGGGCACCAAGAACGCTCTCGGCCTCACCGCGACCCTCGACGAGCTCGGCAACCAGGTTCCGATCGCGGGGCCGAACGTCCACGACATCCTCACGGGGGCGACGGCGGCCGGAGGCTCGGCCGCGGGCAACTGCTCGAACTGGACGAGCAACGCGACGAACGGGACCGCGAACGTCGGCCACGCCAACCGCGACGGCGGCGGCGCCGACCCGATGTCGTGGAACGCCGCTCATCAGATCACGGGCTGCAAGGAAGGCACCGGCGCCGGCACGGTCGCGAGCGGCGGTGGTCGTGGCTCCATCTACTGCTTCGTCCCGTGATGGCGAGCCGCGCGACCCTCTCGCTGCTGCTCGTCGCGCTGGCGGTCGCCGCGTGCTCCTCTTCGGGCGCGGGCAACGACAGCGTCGCGGTCGTTCCGACGAGCGAAGGCGGCACGGGCGAGGGTGAGGTCGACGCGGGAGACGCCTCCGCTCCGCCCGACGCTGCGGTGGCCTCGGTGCCCGGCAGCGGAGGGAAGGGCGGCCTCACCTGCACGAGCCGCGTCGACGTCGCGGGCCGCTCGATCTGCACCGCGAAGATCGGGAGCGTCGAGGTGAGGATCCTCGAGCCGATGGGCGGCTCGGGCCCGATGCGTCTCGGCCTCTACCTCCACGGCGACGGCGCCGCCGCTCACAAGAGCGGAAGCGTCTTCAAGCCGATGGTCGCGTGGGCCGACGCCAAGCACGGCCTCGGCGTGTCGTTCCTCGCGCCGAACGGCTGCGCATGGTGGCAATCACCCACGCACGACTGCACCTCGCAGCAGACCGAACCCGATCTCGCCGGCGCGAATGCAGCGGCGCTCGTCACCGCGGTCGACGCGATCATGAAGGCGTACGACGTGCGCACGGACGGCATGCGCTACTACGGCGCCTCGGGCGGCTCGATCTTCCTGACCGACGAGTGGATCCCGCTGCAGGGCGGCAAGTATCCCGGCGTGTTCGCGATCATGTGTGGGGGCGATGCCTCGTCGCGCACCTACGGTTGGGACGCGGCCGACGCCTCGCTGCGCGCGAAGAGCCCGCTCTGGTTCACGTACGGCGACAAGGACTTCCTGCTCACGGACGAGCAGGCCGCCGTCGCCGCGTTCAAGGGCAAGGGCTTCGCGGTCACCGAGAAGGTGCTGCCGAACGCCGGCCACTGCGAGTTCGACGCGCACGGCGAGGCGATCGGCATCTGGTCCCAGAGTCCGTAGGTCCTGCAACGAACAGGTGACGCTCGTTCGCGGGCGTTGACGTCCCTCGGCGGCGATGCGATCGACCGCGGAAATGCGCCTCTCTCGAGCTCTCCGTTCCTCCGCCCTCCTCGTGTCGTTCGCCGCCGCCGGTATCGCGATCCTCGGGCTCGAGGCATGTGCGACCGATGACTCGTCGGCCGTCGGCGCCGACGACACCGTGGACTCGGCGGTCCCCGCGCTCGATGCGAGCCGGGCCGACCGCAGCACCAGCGATTTCGACGCGTCCACCCCGGACGCGGCGAAGGACAGCGGGTCGAAGGACTCCGCGACCACGGACTCCGGCGCCGACACCGGCGTGAAGGACAGCGGGGTCGACTCCGCCGTCGTCGACGCCGGGCCGACGACGAACCTCTTCTTCCTCGGCGACTTCGCGACGAACAACGTCGTACAGCTGGGGCGCGCGCTCCTGCCCTCGAGCTCCGCGAACGTCATCTCGATCACGGACGGCGTCCACACCGCGAAGCAGGTCATCGCCTTCGACGCGCTGGCGGACGGCACGAAGATCGTCGTCGCCGCGGACCTCCTCGTGACCGGCCGCTTCGACCTCGTCGTGGCGAACGCGAACGGGACGGGCGCCGTCGTCCTCGCGACCATGTCCGCGACGGGCGGCGTGAGCGACATCGCGATCTCTCCGGACGGCACGAAGGTCGCGTTCGTGGCGGACATCGACACGGACACCGCGAACGACGCGTACGTCGTCCCGGTCGCCGGCGGCGTGGCTCCGGTGCGCGTCAGCCCGCGTGCAGCGGCGGACACCGCGCTCGATGCGCAGGCGATCGCCTGGTCGCGGGACTCGGTCTACGTCGCCACCGCCGGCGACTTCACCGTCGACAAGAAGAACGAGCTCTACGTCGCGGACACCTCGGTCGCGGTTCCCGTTCCGGTCGCTGCGCTCCCGGAGAGCGCGCTGCCTGCACCGGGCGTGGGCGGCACGATCGGAATCAGCACGGGCCTCCGCCCGATCTGGACGAGCGGCGGAAAGGTCTGCGCGAAGGCCGATCTCTCGGGCGCAACGGTCCCCGCGTTCCGGCTCTACTGCGCGGCCGCGAACGGCGCGGGCTTCGCGGTGCCGGCCCACTTCCCGGCGCTGCCGGCCCGGCTCGGCGCGTATGGCCTCTCCCCGGACGGAGCGACGCTCGCGTTCGCGGCCGACACGCTCGTCACCGATGCGTACGAGATCTACACGATGCCGGCCGACGACTCGGCGGCGCCGGCGCGCATCACGTCGGGCACGATCACGGTCGCCGCGGCGGGGGCGTACCGCGGCCCCACGTTCTCGAATCCGCTCTCCTACAGCCCGGACGGGACCAAGATCGCGTTCATCGCCGACATCGCCTTCGACGGTCGCAACGAGCTCTACGTCGTGGCCGCCGATGGCGCGACCACGGAGAAGCGCGTCGCGCTGGTGGGCGCCGCGGGCGACATCGAGCGCGACGTGCAGACGTTCTCGTGGTCCACCGACTCGGTGGCGCTCGCGCTCGTCGCGGACCATCGCGTGAACAACGACTTCGAGCTGTTCCGCATCCCGAACGTCACGACCGCCGACCAGGTTCCGACCCTGGTGCGGAGCGTCGCGGCGAGCGGCGACCTCACCGACGTGCTGTGGCGCCCCTGAGCCCGAGCTCCCGAGCTTCGCTCAGCCGCAGACCTTCCGCGTGATCGCGTCGCGCTCGGCGAGCACCTTCTCGAGGACGAGACGGAGCTTGTCGAACGCGCGGCCGCGATGCGAGATGCGGTTCTTCTCGGCCTCGTCGAGCTCGGCCATCGTCTTGTCGGTGCCCTCGACGAGGAAGAGCGGGTCGTAGCCGAAGCCGCCGGAGCCGCGCGGCGTGCGGGTGATCTTCCCCTCGCACGTGCCCTCGACGACGATCGGCTCGCCCTCCTTCAAGAAGGGGTCGACGAGCGCGAGCACGCAGCGAAAGCGCGCCTTGTACGACGCGCCGGTGCGCGGACCGCCCGGGTCGGCGTCGAGCGAGTCGAGCGCGGCGAGGAGCGCGGCGTTGTTCTCCGCGTCGGTGGCGCGCTCGCCGGCGAAGCGCGCCGAGCGGACGCCGGGCGCGCCGCCGAGCGCGTCGACCTCGAGGCCGGAGTCGTCGGCGATGGTGAGCATCATCGTGGTGCCGGCGACGGTCTGCGCCTTCTTCTTGGCGTTGGCCTCGAAGGTGTCGCCGTCCTCGACCACGACGATCTCGCGCTTCGTCACGTCCGACACGGAGAGCACCTGCACGCCGAGCGGGCCCAGCAGGGCCCGGAGCTCGTCGAGCTTGCCGCGGTTGTGGGTAGCGACGACGAGCGAGTGCATCAGGCCTTGCCTCCGGCGGGCATGAGCAGCGCGGCGAGGTCGACGCCGGCGGCCGAGAGGACCTTCTCCTGGATGTGCGTGAGCTGCTCGATGCCGATGAGCGCGAGGTCCATCATGCGGATGACGTCCTTGCGGGGGATGGGCGCGCCCTCGGCGGTGCCCTGCACCTCGATGACGGCGCCGGAGCGCGTGGCGACGAGGTTGAGATCGACCTCGGCGCGCGAGTCCTCGAGGTAGACGAGGTCGAGCGCGAGGGCGTCGTCGAGGTAGCCGACGCTCGTGGCGGCGACGGGCTCGCGGACGCAGCGCTCCTTGAGCTTGCCGGCCGCGGTGATCTTCTGGAGGGCGATGCACAGGGCGACGAACCCGGCGGTGATCGACGCGGTGCGCGTGCCGCCGTCGGCCTCGAGCACGTCGCAGTCGATCGTGATCTGGCGTTCGCCGAGCTTCTTCATGTCGACGGCGGAGCGGAGGGCGCGGCCGACGAGGCGCTGGATCTCCTGCGTGCGCCCGCTGGGGGCCTTGCCGCGGCCGTCGCGGCTCTCGCGCGCCTTCGGGTTCGAGCGCGGGTGCATCTGGTACTCGGCGGTGACCCAGCCCTTGCCCTTGCCCTCCATCCACGGCGGGACCTTGTCGTCGACGGACGCGGTGGCGAGCACGACCGTCGAGCCGGCGCGGTAGAGCACCGAGCCTTCGGCCATGCGGTGGAAACCGACCGTCATCTCGACGGGGCGAAGCGCATCGAACGCGCGACCATCGGGGCGTGCAGACATACGGCCTTTGTTACCAGGTTTTGCAGGCCGTCGCCTGGACGAGGATCGCTTGCCGGCGCTCTGCTCCCGCGTTACCCGGCTCGGATGAGGACTGCCCTCTTTCTCGCGTTCGGCGTTCTCTCGGGCGTGGGCATCGCGTGCTCGAGCAGCTCGACGGCGGAGGCGCCGTCGCCGGATGCCCGCCAGTCGCCGGAGCCCCCCATCACTCCGGGAAACCCGGCGGACGGCGGGGAGGGCGGCACGACCGCCCCGGACGGCGCCACGAAGGGCGAGCTCCCGGCCTGCATCGGCGCCTCGATCCCGATCGTGATCACGACGGGGCCGCACGCGAGCCTCGCGGTCGGCGCGGCCCCCTCTCCTTACATCGCCTCGTTCCTCGTCGACTACGCGACGACCGGCTCGATCCTCGACCTCTCGACCTTCGCCCCGCCAGGGCCGATGGCGACGAGCTGCAACCCGCAGGTCCTCGGCCAGCTCTGCACGTTCGCCGACCTCGACTTCTTCGGCCCGTGGGGCGAGGTCACGTTGCGCACCAGCACCGCGACCATCCTCGGGACGGATTTCCTCGCGCACGGGATCTACACGCTCGACTACACGAACAAGCGCATGCACCACGTCGCGCCCAAGGCGGCGGCGTGCACCGACGCTGCGCTCCTTGCCGCGGGTCTCGCCCCTCTGTCGACCGCCGGGTTCTTCGCGAGCGATCCCTCGCTCCTGAAGGCGCAGCACGACGTCGACTCGTCGGCGCCGGTCGGCCTCACGGTCGCCAACGTGCCGGTCGTGCCGGTGAAGGTGGCGGGCACCGCGGCGATCGCGCAGCTCGACACGGGCTTCGACGACAAGATCGTTCCGCACTCGATCAACGTGAACGTCGCGATGCTCGACGCGATCGAGAGCGCTTCTCCGGGCGCGCTCCTGCGCGACCCCGCGATGGACCTGAGCCTCTCGACGTGCGCCGGTGTCTCGGAGCCCGCCGAGGCCTACCACTTCGCGGCGGGGCGCTCGTTCGAGCTCCTGGACGCCGACGGCGGCATCGCTCGCTCGTGGACGACCGCGACGATCTTCGTGAAGCGCCCGCCCGCGGCGGCGTTGAAGTGCGGCGGCATCGGGACGTGGTCCTCGCCCGCGGCGCAGATCGGCACCTCGTTCTTCACCGACATGGGCGCGCTCGTCTTCGACCCGTACGCCTCGCGCGTGTGGGTCGGGCGCTGACGACGCAGGTCGTCTTTCGCGCGCGCATGCCTTGACGTGTTCCATCATGAGTCGTGAAAAAGAGGGTGCCGGCTACCGGCACCAGCGTCTGGAAGTGTCCATTCTCGAGGAGCTCCGTTCGCTCCTCCGTGACGACGTCACCGATCCCGATCTCGAGCGCGTCGGTGTGACGGCCGTCGCTCTCTCGTCGGACTACAAGAGTGCGCAGGTCCATTTCGTGATCCCGCGCGGTGCCTCGCGCTCGCGTGTCGAGCGCGGGCTCGAGCGGGCGACGGCGTTCCTGCGCCGTCGCCTGGCCGATTCGATCGAGCTGAAACGAACGCCGGATCTCCGCTTCGTCTTCGAAGCGGAGGTCGACATGGGCCCGACGGAGTAGCCCATGCCGACAACCCTCTACGACCCGGTGCGCGCGGTCCAGGTGATCGACTCGTGCTCGCTCGGCGCGGGCCGCGTGCTCACGCGCACCGAAGCGCGTCGGGAGATCCACCCCGAGGCGCTGGCGCGCTCGATGCGCCGCATCGTGTGGCCCGAGCATCTCGCGCGTCGGCTGGTCGAGGAGGCGCCCTCCGCCTATCGCGACATCGCGCGTGTATCGGGTGTCTCGCCTGCGCGCGGCCCCTGTATCAGGGGTGTATCGCGATACACGGCCTGTTACAGGCGTCGTGATGCTGCGTATTTACCGGCGATCGCGCGGTCTCGAGCCTGGCCTCGTCCTTGCGATGAGGGTCCTCGTCGCCGATGACCGGCTGACACTTCAGAAGGACCCTCAGTCATGTCGACCCGCGCGCTCACCCTCGTTGCTCTCTCGTCGCTCCTCCTCGCCGTCGGCTGCGCCGCGACGACGCCCGAGGACGGCGAGGAGTCCTCGGCGACCGAGGCCTCCTCCGTGGTGCCCGCCGTCGAGACGGACACGGTCGGGACCGAGGCGACGGGGCGCACCTGCACCTGCGCCGCAGGGCAGGAGTACCAGGCCGGCCTCTGCTACTCGAAGTGCGCTCCGGGCTACAACGGCGAGGGCCCCGTCTGCTGGCAGACGTGCATCGCGGGCTTCACCGACACGGGCTTCTTCTGCCATCGCGACTCGAAGATCATCGGCGCCGATACGAGCTCGTGCCCCTGGTACAACAAGTGCGGCGTCGACTCGGACTGCAACAAGTGCCCCGCCGGCTACAGCAACGACGGCTGCACCTGCCGCCGCGACGCGTACATCTACGCGCAGCCTTCCTACGGCCGCGGCGTCGGCACGACGCCCTCGTGCTCGACGCAGTGAGCGAGCGGGGCCAACTGCCCGCAGGTCATGCCGGCGCGTGCAGGTCCTGCGTGAGCGAGGCGTCGAGCTTGGCCTTGAGCTGTTCGACGGTGCCGAGCGTCTCCTTCAGGTATTCGCGATAGCTGCGGTCGTCGGTATGCGCGAGCTCGTTGAGAAGCGCGGGGATCTTGTTCTCGAGAATCTGCTTGAGCGCGATGAACTCTGGCTGGGTCAGGTCGATGGTCATCATGGTGTCCTCCTCCGTCCGCCGATTGAACGAGGCGGCAGTCGGTCAGATGCAAAGCTCACGCCCAAATCGCCCGGGCGGGTCAGCCGCGCGCGCTCGTGATCCGGATGATGTTCACGACGAGGAAGATGACGTCCATCAGCGCGGCGGCCGCCCAGGCGCGCATGACGATGTCGCCCACCCGCTCGGCCTCGGCGGAGCCGGTGGCCTTGCGTCGCCGATAGAACGCGACCGCAAATGCGACGACCGTGAGCGCCGGCCCTGCATAGAGCGCGACCGTGATGGAGCCGCTGGGCTCGGCGCCGCCACGAATGCGCGCGCTCGCCATGGAAAGCGCCATGAGGAGAACGATGCGCGCCAGGGCGACGACGCCGCCGAGCCACCACTTCCCGGCGACGCTGCGGACGCCCGCATTGAGCATCAGGAAGAGGTGAGCCGCGCCGATGAAGAGTCCGAGCACGCGCGCACGATAGCAGCTGTGCCCCTGATCAGCGGCGCGGATACCAGCGATCGGCCATCGCGTTGACCGCGACATGGTTCGCCGGGACGTCGCCGAAGGCGTCGGCGCCGCCTAGCCGCGCGTCAGCGACAGCTTTCCGAGACCGCTCGCCGTCGCGCTCTTCGAGGGGAGGCGCAGCACGACGTCGAGGCCGCCTCCCTCGCGGCCTTCGAGCCGGAGCACGCCTCCGTGCGCCTCGACGATCTCGCGGCACAGCGGGAGCCCGAGGCCGGTGCCGCCCTCCTTCGTCGAGTAGAAGGGGAGGAGAGCGTTCTTCATCACCTCGGGGCTCATGCCCTGGCCGCGATCGCGCACCACGAGGCGGGACACGCCCGGATCGGTCGAGCCGACGACGAGCACGACGCTCCCTTCGGGCCCTCCGGCCTCCTCGGCATTCTTGAGCAGGTTGATGAGGACCTGCTGGATCTGCGCGGGGTCGAACCAGCCCTTCGTCGTCGGGACCTCTCCTTCGATCCGCAGCGAGGGCCACATCGTGCCGAGCCCTTCGAGGAAGCGCTCCCACTCCACGTCGGCCTTGCGAGGCGCCGGTAGCCGCGCGAACTGGGCGAAGCCCTCGAGGAACGAGCGCAGGTGCTCGGCGCGCTCGGACACGGTGTCGAAGACGAGCCCGAGCTTCTTCTCCTCCGCGGCGCCGCGAGCCAGGATGCGCGCCGAGTGCACCATGCTGGTGATCGGGGCGAGCGAGTTGTTCAGCTCGTGCGCCATGATCCGGATCATGCGCTTCCACACGTCGGCTTCTTGCTTGTGGAGCTCGCGCGTGAGGTTGTTCACGACGACGAGGACTACGGGGTCGCCGTCCATCTCGAAGTGGCGCTTGGCGAGGTGGTAGACCTGGCGGACCTGCTCGTCGTCGTCGATCGAGAACAGCTCGTCGCCCTCGTTGGCGACCGCACGGCGCAGCGCCTCGGGCGCCTTCTCGAGGAGGCCGAGGAAGTTGCCGTCCTTCGGGTCCTTCCCCTCGAAGAAGAGATCGCGCGCGGCGCGGTTGGTGTGGAGGATCCTTCCCGCGTTCGTGAGGAGCACGCTCGCCATCGGTGCGCCCTCGACGAGCGCTCCGAGGACGTGCTCGCGCTGAGCCACCTCCCGAGCGCGCTTCTTCAGGACGGGGACGAGGACGCGGAGCTCCTCGTAGACGTCGCGGAATGCGCCTCCGCGCGGTGCCGGAAGCTCCTCGTAGTCGCCGCCGCAGATGCGCGTGACGACCCTCGCGAGCTCCTCGCCACGCCGTCGCATGATCGCGCGCGAGAGCAAGAGGCCGACCAGCGCGGTGAGCGCACACGAGAGCGCGACATGGATAACCGTGTCGGACATCAGCTGCTCCGGGTCCGTCGCTCGATGACGATGCCGAGCCGGTCGAGCCTTCGGTAGAGCGCCTGGCGACTCAGGCCGAGCTCCGCCGCGGCACGCGAAACGTTGCCGTCCGCGCGCGCGATGACCGCCTCGAGCGCCTCGCGATCGAGCTCCTGGCCCTCGCTCGTCTCCTTGGACTGGGGTGCCGGCGCCTCGAGGCCGAGCGCCTCGCGAGTGATCGCGCCGCCGCGAGCGACGATGAGCGCGCGCTGGATCCGGTTCTGGAGCTCACGCACGTTGCCCGGCCACGAGTAGGCGACGAGCGCCTGTCGTGCCGGCTCGTCGAGCTCCGGAGAAGCGCCCTCACCGTGCTGGCGAATCAGCTCCTCGGCGATCGGGACGATGTCGTCGACGCGATCGGCGAGCGGCGGAACCGCGAGCTGGATGACGTTGAGCCGGAAATACAGGTCCTCCCGGAACGTCTTCTGGGCGATCGCCTCCTCGAGATTGGTGTTCGTCGCGCTCACGACGCGCACGTCGGCCTTGCGCGTGACGGTGCTGCCGAGGCGCTGGTACTCGCCGGTCTGCAGCACGCGCAGGAGCTTCATCTGTCCGGCGAGGGAGAGGTTGCCGATCTCGTCGAGGAACAGCGTGCCGCCGTCGGCAGCCTCGAAGCGCCCGATGCGAGTCTTGGTCGCGCCCGTGAACGCGCCAGCCTCGGCGCCGAAGAGCTCGGCCTCCATCAAGGTCTCGGGCAAGGCCCCCGCGTTGACGCGAATGAAGGGAGCGCTCCGCCGCGGCGAGTTGCGCTGGACGATCTCGGCGATCTTCTCCTTGCCGGAGCCGTTCGGACCGGTGACGAGGACCGGCGCATTCGAGCGCGCGACGTTGACGGCGATCGACACGAGCTCGTGCATCGGGCGACTGCGGTAGACGAGCCCGCAGAGATCGAAGCTCTCCGCGAGGACCTCGCGCGCCTCGTCCGACTCGCGCGCGAGACGCGCGTTCTCTCCCTCGAGCTTCCGGATCCGCAGGAGGGTCGAGACGAGCCCCACCAGCTTGGCGTCGTCCCACGGCTTCTGGAGGTAGTCGTGGGCTCCCTCCTTCACGAGCATGACGGCCGCCTGGAGCGAGGTCCACGCCGTCACGAGCACGACGGGCATCTTCGGGTCGACCTTGCGGATCGCCCGGAACAGCTCGCTGCCCTCCTCGCCCGAGGTCGTGTCGCGGGTGAAGTTCATGTCCTGGATGACGACGGCGATGCCGCCCGCGCGCACGCGTGCGAGGGCCGCCTCGGGGGTTCCCACGGCCTCGGCGCGGAGCCCGTGCACGTCGAAGAGCATCGAGAGCGCGGTGCGAACGGCAAGCTGGTCGTCTACGACGAGAACGGTGTCCATCGGGCTCTCCGGATCTTCACACGCTCTTACCTGACGCGCACTCTACGCGTGGTCCAGCTCACACCGCCGCGGTTCTCGCGTACCACGAACCAGAGGGTCTGTTCCTTCCCGGCGGCCGAGGCCCGCGCCGCCCACTTGGTCCCCGGCGTCTCGCGCGTGCGGCCCTCCCACTGGAAGAGGCCGTTCTCGCCGTAATACTGCACGACGACGTCCTCGGCGAAGGGAACACCGAGCTCGGTCATCCCCGACTCGGCCGTCTCGGGGGGTATCGCCACGGAGAGCTCGTGCTTCTCGCCCCCGTCGCAGTCGTCGATGGTGACGAGCGGATCGTTCTTGCACGCCGCGACCTCCTTCACGTCGCTCTCCGCCCACGGCTGGCCGTCCCAGGTCACCGCCGGCAGCGCCGGGTTCTGGTTCTTGTCGGTGCGCCTCACGTACACCCGCTTCACGGAGACGACGTAGCGATCGGAGGGCAGCTCCTGCGCGGTGTTGGCGTCGACGCAGCGGAAGGGGAGCTCCCCCTGAGCGAGCACGGCCGGGTCGCGAAGCGAGAGCGTGCCGGGGCAAGCGACGGTGAGGACGCCCACGAGGACGTTGCCCGCGGCCGCCGCCGGCACCCCGTCGAGGACGTTCGCGGGGATGGTCGCCCCGAAGGTGGACATCCCTTGCCCCATCGCGAGCGGGATCTGGCCCGTCGCCTGCGCGGCACGGGCGATCTCCGCGAGGCACGCCACCGCCGTCGTATCGAGCGGCTTCACGCACGTGGCCCAGGCCCACGTGATCGGGCGACCGAACGGCTCGTGCGAGAGCGTCGTGAGCTCCACGCGCTCACCGGGCGCGGCGTAAGGCTTGTCCGCGCGGACCGCGATCAGCCGGAAGTCGTCGACGCGAGACCCGGGCGAAAACTCCTCGCCGCACGCGAGAGGCGCGAGCGCCGAGAGGCCGAGAAGAGCGGAGAGACCCATACGCGACATCATGGCTTTCAAAACTCACCTCGCAGACCGATGACGGGGAGGAACGGCAGTCCGGTGACCGCGGTCGACCGCGCGTAGTTGTAGTTGTAGGAGCGGCCCTCCGGGTTGTTCCGGAAGTACGCGTTCTGCACGTCGAGATAGGCGCCGAGCTTCCAGTCGGTGAACGTCCACGTCTTGTCGAGGCGGACGTCGAGGCGGTGGAAGGCCGCGTCACGGCCCGAGAACGGCGCGGCGTTCACCGGAGCGAAGCTGCCGGCGTCGGCGTCGTACGTGGCCGAGGCGACGGGCGTGTACGGATTGCCGGTGACGTACCTCCAGCGCGCGCCGACCTCCCAGCCGCGGCCGAGCCGGTAGCTGCCGAGCGCGGTGAGGATGTGCGTCTGGTCGTACTCGAAGACGTGAAGTGCCTCGCTGTCGTCGGAGCGACGTTCGCTCCGCGAGATCGTGTACGCGACCCAGCCGAAGAACCGGTCGTCCGGCTTGTAGCGAAGGAGGAGCTCGCCGCCGTAGATCCGCCCCGAGCCGGTGTTCACGTACGTGACGCCCGCCTGCTGGTTCGCGGCGTCGGGGCGCTGATCGACGAGGTTGTCGAGCTTCTTGTAGAAGCCCTCGACCGACACCTCGACCTGACGCGAGAGCTCCTGCTCGACCCCGAAGCTCGTGTGGAGCGCGCGATTGTGCTTCAGGTTCGGCGTGCCGAAGGGCGGCACCGACTCGTAGGCCTGCGGCGGCTGGTAGTAGAGGCCGACGCCGCCCTTGAGGGTCGTGCGCGGGTAGCCGCTCGCGATGTCGTAGCGCGCGGCGAAGCGCGGGCTCGCGACCCAGTCCCGGATGTCGCTCGCGTAGTCGGCGCGCACGCTCGGAAGGAGCTTGAGCGCCTTGACCGGCGAGAGCTCGAGCATCGCGTAGGCCGCCGGCTGGAGCACGGAGGTGCTCACCGTCTGGAGGTTGCG
>Ga0335397_10000602_pt1 | contig 47181 bp, 38 predicted proteins | sample MAT04_FD_205740 | JGI IMG/M metagenome (GOLD analysis project Ga0335397, IMG submission 205740) | Freshwater microbial communities from Lake Fryxell liftoff mats and glacier meltwater in Antarctica - MAT-04 (spades assembly) (version 2) ...
AATAAAAAGTACTGGCAGCTTCCTTAATGGTTACCCTTCCTCTAAAAATATTTTCTATGGGATTGTTTTCAATACTTTCATAGCCAGTGTATGGCAAGCTGCTGTTGCAACGCAAACAAAGCATACTATCTTTAGAAAGCACATCGCTGCCACAACCCATACAGTTGTGAGGAAAGAAGAGCTGCATGGCGTCGGCAAAAAGATGTTTAACAAAAGCCATAAGCGTTTTCTTATAAATTTAAAACAAATGCTGGTAAACTTCTTCTACTTTTCCGAGGGCTACTACCTCTATTCCAAACTTTAATTTACCCAACGACTTAGAATTGTATTTGCTCAATATGATCTTTTCAAAACCCAGTTTCTCCGCCTCGGCAATGCGTTGTTCTATTCTATTGACCGCTCTTATTTCTCCGCTAAGCCCAATCTCTCCCGCAAAACAAATCTGTTGTGGCAGGGGAACATCTTCATAACTGCTGAGGAGCGCACATACAATGGCAAGATCTATGGAAGGGTCTTCTACTTTTATACCACCGGCAATATTGATGAACACATCCTTTACACCAAAATGAAATCCGCCACGTTTCTCTAAAACTGCCAGTAGCAATTGTAAACGACGCAGATCGAAACCACTGACCGTTCTTTGCGGGGTGCCGTAAACACTCTGTGTAACCAATGCCTGGGTTTCTATGAGCAGCGGGCGCATACCTTCTATGGTGGCAGCAATAGCAATACCACTCAGGCTATCTTCTTTTTGTGTGATGAGTATTTCGCTGGGGTTGGTTACGCCACGCATGCCTTCGCTGGTCATTTCGTAGATGCCTAGTTCTGCTGTGCTGCCGAAACGGTTTTTTAAAGTTCTTAAGATGCGGTACATATAATGACGGTCGCCTTCAAACTGCAACACGGTATCTACCATATGTTCCAGGATCTTGGGGCCGGCAATGCTTCCGTCCTTGGTAATATGGCCAATGAGAAACACTGGTGTGTTGGTTTCCTTGGCGTAGCGCTGCAGTTCTGCTGCACATTCTCTTATCTGGCTGATGCTGCCAGGCGATGATTCTACAAATGGTGATTGTAATGTTTGAATTGAATCTACTATCACCAGTTGTGGCTTTAGTTTTTTTACTTCCTGAAAAATGGTATTGGTGTTGGTCTCGGTTAGTAAATAAAAATCGTCGCTGCTAATGCCTACCCTGTCGGCACGCATTTTTATTTGCTGTTCGCTTTCCTCTCCGCTGATGTAAAGCGTGCGCACATTTTTTAATTGCAAACCAATTTGTAAAAACAAAGTTGATTTACCAATGCCTGGTTCGCCGGCTACCAACACAATACTTCCTAAAACAATTCCGCCACCAAGTACCCGGTTTAATTCTGCATCGGTGGTAACGATTCTTTTTTCCTCGGCACTGCTCACATCATTAATAGAAACTGTTTTTAGTTTTGCAATGCCATTGTATTCTTTCCAGTCATCTTTGCCGGATGCTTTATCATTTCCTTTTACAATTACTTCTTCTACATAAGTATTCCACTCATTGCATCCCGGACATTTACCAATCCATTTTGCACTTTCGTATCCACAGTTCTGACAAAAAAATGCTGACTTCGTTTTGCTCATGCGGTAAAAGTAATTTGTAATTATAATATCAAAAAGAATGATTTTGATTTACTAAAATGCATTGCTTAAAAATGATATTAATCAAATAAAAGAGTTTGAATTTATTGGAGGCATTCAAAAACAGGAATTATTTTTTTGGAGAATAGCAAAAAAAGTTTGGTTACTGAAAAGTAAAAGGGCCAGACATTTCTGCCGGCCCTTTGTACTTACTAACCCATTAAATTCTATTGCTAAATTACAAATTGACACCACAATAAAAAATTATTTTTTCAGATGTTAATAAGTTATAGGTATTCAACATTAGGGTGCAGATTAGTTAAATTTAATATTCAAAGTGTAGTTAATCAGTATGTTATGTGAAATTATACTACTCATAAGTCTATTCAAACGGCGAATTATTTCTAAAAATATTTTTAAAATAATTTGGTTTATAAAATAAACTACTTTATGTTTGAGATAAATTTACAAACAATGAAATATTTCTTTTTTTTACTACTAACGGCTGTTTCTTATATGGGTTTTGCCCAGGTAACGCTCAAAGGTAAAATGACGGACACTAAAAACAAACCACTCCGCGGGGCAAGTATAACTCTCAAAGATTCTTATGATGGCACCACTACAGACTCATTGGGTAAATTCTCCTTTTCCACTTCAGAAAAAGGAAATGTGGTACTGGAAGCTACCTTGTCTGGCTATAGTTTATATACTAAAAATATTATACTTGAAGGAAAAGATATTGATCTGGTCATATCAGTAAAAGAATTAATAACTGAGTTAAATGCGGTTGTAATAACTGCGGGTGCCTTTGAAGCAAGTGATAAGAAAAAGGGTACCGTACTTACACCTTTGGATATTGTGACTACGGCCAGTGCAGACGGCGACATTACAGGGGCCTTAAAAACCCTGCCGGGCACCCAACAGGTAGGTGAAACCGGAGGTTTGTTTGTGAGAGGGGGAAGCGCTGCTGAAGCTAAAATTTATATTGATGGCAACCTTGTAAACAATTTTTTTTACAGCAGTCTGCCGGGAATAGCCTCAAGAGGAAGGTTTAATCCTTTTTTGTTTAAAGGCACCATTTTCAGTGCAGGGGGTTATTCTGCTTTGTATGGGCAGGCGCTATCTTCTGCATTAATCTTAGAATCTACCGATTTGCCGGACAAAACCGAGGCGAATCTTATATTAAGTGCAATTGGAGCAGGGGGAGGTATTCAAAAATTGGCAAAGAATAAAAAAGCATCCTGGGGGGTTACCTATAATTTCGCCCACCTTGGGCCGGCTTTTGCTATTATTAAACAAAAACAGGATTATTACCAGAATCCCGTATTTCATGATGGGGATGCCAATTTTAGAATAAAAACCAAAAAGGGGGGCATGATTAAATATTACGGTTACTGGAGCACTAGTAAAGTAGGGTTTAGGACGGCTGATATAGATTCTGCTATTTTGAACAACGCCTTTAACCTTGATAATTTTAATACCTACCAAAATATCAATATCAGAGAAAATATAGGCAATGGATGGAAATTAAATGCCGGGTTGAGTTTTAGTACCAATAAAGATAAATTGAGTAATGAGCTGCAGGATGCCAATCGAATAAAACAGGTGATCAATAATCCGATTGGTTATGCGTTTAAGAATTTTAACCTGGTAAGTAAAACTTATTTTGCACAGGCAAGGTGGGTGCTGGAGAAAAAGTTAAAGGGTTTGAATATGCTTCGGTTTGGGTCAGACTATTTTTACAGCAATGAAAAAGCTACTTATACTTTATATGACGGCAATAAATACAATACCAACCTAAAAGATAATTTATATGCAGCATTTGCCGAAACGGATTTTTATATTTCTAAGGATATTGCTGCAAAAGTAGGAGGCAGGCTGGAGCATTCGCAATTGGTAGATGAATGGAATATTGCGCCACGGCTTTCATTGGCTTATAAATTACAAAACAAGAGTCAGCTTTCCCTGGCATATGGAATTTTTTACCAGAACCCTGAAAGCGCTTATCAGCCAGCAGCTACAGGGGCAGGATATGCAAAAGCCACTCACTATATTTTGCAATACCAACGAATTGCAGCAGCACGCACTTTTAGAACAGAATTGTTTTACAAAAAATACAACCACCTGTTTAAAACCGGGCAGGATATTTACAACAGGCAGGTAGCTATCAATAACAACGGATATGGTTTTGCAAAAGGAGTTGAATTTTTTTGGCGGGATAAAAAAACGCTGAAGAATGTAGATTACTGGCTGTCTTATTCCTTCCTGGATACTAAAAGAGATTACCTGAATTTTCCGGTAGCAATGGCGCCAAACTTTGCGGCAAAACATACCGCATCGCTGGTGGTAAAAAAATTCGTACTTCCAATAAAAACAGGTTTTAATGCCAGCTACAATTTTGCCAGCGGAAGGCCATTTTACAATCTGCGGTATGATAATATGCAGGATAAATATGTAGTGGCAGATGCAGGCAAAACTATCAATTACAACAATCTCGGCTTTAGCGTAAACTATCTGCCTAACCTTGGTAAACAAAATAAAAAAGCATTTATAGTGTGGGTTTTATCTGTAAGTAATGTGCTGGGCCAAAAACAGATTTTTAACTATAGTTATGGATCAGTAACCAATAACCGGCAGGCTATTGGGCCTACATCTAAAAGGTTTGTATATATAGGATGTTTCTTCAATTTTGGTGTAGACAGAACACAGGATGCTATTAATAATAATCTTTAATCAGCCAATCACTAATTAACCAATCACTAATTAACTATTCACCAATCAACTACTCAAAATGTCAAACTATCAACAACTGGCTCCCGAAGGCAAAGACCCCGAATTATGGGAGATTGCTCAAAAAAGAGCAAGCTTTAAAACGCATGCAATATCGTATTTAATTGTAAATGCATTTTTATGGGGAATCTGGTACTTTACCGGTAATCAACACAAAGGGATTGAAATTGATGGATGGAATACCCGCCATTTTCCATGGCCCATCTGGACTACATTGGGCTGGGGTATCGGTCTTGCATTTCACTTTGCAGGAGCATACATTTTTCCTAAAGCCAATTCTGTGGAAAGAGAATATGAAAAATTAAAAAATCAAAAAAAATAATAAAAGGCAAAAAATAAATTCCAAGATTAAATTATTAATTTTAAAAATTATAAAAATGAAAAAAATACTTTTTGCAGCAGCTTTTATTTTATCTGCACAGTTTGTAACGGCACAGGAAAGTGATAAATTTATCAATGCCATGAAAAAAAACCTGGAGTCAATGTCAGAGGCATTTAAAAGTCCTGCAGGTTTGCTGGCCCTGGCCAATAATTTTGAGCGCATTGGAGATGCCGAAAAAAATCAATGGCTTCCATATTATTATGCTGCATTGTGCCAGGTAAATGTTGGATTTATTGATACGGATAAATCTAAAACAGACATGATTGCAGATAAAGCAACAGAATTGATTGATAAGGCTGCTGTTTTAAACCCAAATAATTCTGAAATTAGTTGTATAAAAAGTATGATAGCCAGTTGTCATATGATGGTAGATCCTATGCAACGATATATGCAATATGGCCCGGAAAGCAGCAAACAACTGGAAACAGCCATGCAGCAGGACCCCACCAATCCAAGGCCTGAAATGCTTATTGGACAAGCTTTGAAGTACACACCCGAAAATTTTGGGGGCGGCTGTAAAACAGCCAAAGTGCAATTGGAATCAGCGATGAAAAAATTTGAATCCTTTACGCCTGCATCTCCCATGCATCCAAACTGGGGAAAAGAAATGACCGCAAAAATACTGGAGGAATGTAAATAATTTCATTTCAGTTGGATTGATTTTCTTTAAGGAGAATTACAATTTTTTATTATGGAACAACCTTTAAATGAACAAAGCAGCCTGCAGTTGATTGAATCAATGATCAATAAGGCTAAAAACAATTTCAGCGAATCGGGTACACTCTATCTTGTTTGGGGAATTGCAATTCTTATCTGCAGTGTTGCCCAGTTTATAGCCATTTATTTTTATAATTATCAGCAGGCTTATTATGTGTGGATGTTAACCTGGGTGGTACTTATTTACCAAACCATTTTTCTTGCACGCAAAAAGAAAAAAGAAAAAGTAAAAACCTACACTGATGAAATACTGGGATATGTGTGGACATGCTTTATAGCCTGTTTATTTATATTGATAATTATTTTGCAGTTTAATAAAAGCTACCAGCTTATTTATCCTGTAATATTGGTAGTGTATGCTATTCCCACATTTTTATCAGGGGCCATATTAAAAGTAAAGCCACTTTTTATAGGAGGGATCTGCTGTTGGGCATTGGCTATTTCGAGCCTTTTTATTCCACAGCAATTCCATCTTTTACTTATAAGTGCTGCTGTGCTGGCAGCATGGATTATACCAGGTATTTATTTGCGTAAAAAATACTTAAAGCAACATATAATATAAATGGAAGATAAAAAAATTACGTACGAAGAAAGCCTGCAACTGATCAATACTATGATCAATAAAGCCAAAGATGCCTATCATGATACAGGCGTGGGTGCCATGTTATGGGGATTGGTTATAGCCGTTTGTTCTTTAGTACGGTTATCAGAAATACAATTCGGGTATAAGTTACCATTTGATATTAACCTGATCACACTGGCAGCTATCATTCCACAAATATTTATCACCATCAAAGAAAAAAAAGAGCGTAAAGCAAGGTCTTACGACGATCGTTTTATAGATTATATATGGCTTGCTTTTGGCATTAGTATCTTTCTGTTGATTCATGTAGTAAATCTTACTTTTGCAGCCTGGAGCCCGGTATCACAGGAATATAAAACACTCGCCGGTCATGCATCTGCTTTTAAATTTAGTGAATTTGTAATGCCATTATTTTTGATTTTATATGGCTTGCCCACTTTTATTACAGGTGCTGCATGTAAATTCAAACCCATGTTTTGGGGAGGAATTTTTTGCTGGTTATGCAGTGTCATTACAGTGTACACTCCTTATAAAATAGATCTTTTATTAACAGCTTTTTCGGCTATCATGGCCTGGTTTATCCCGGGGCTTATTATGGAAAGAGAATACAGGCAGGTAAAAAAGAATTCTGTAGTAACAAATGTTTAAAGAACTGGATCCCATATTGCATTCGCAGCTTAGGTTGGCCGTTATTAGCTTACTCATTAGTGTAAAAGAAGCAGAGTTTACATTTATAAGAGAAAAGACGAACGCTACTGCCGGCAACCTGAGCGTGCAACTTAATAAATTGAAAGATGCCGGTTATATTGATGTAACCAAACAGTTTAAAGATAATTATCCACTCACCATTTGCAGAATTTCTAAAAAAGGAATTGATGCTTTTGAAGATTATGTAAAAGCCCTGCAGTCCTATATGAAACCTGGGCAAACAAGCTAAAGCAAAAAAAATGAAATACTTTTTGCAGTTAATTTTATCATAACGCTAAACAATCCCTGCATGGAAATGTTATTTTTGCTGTATGAGCGTAATGTTGCAGGTAAATAATCTCTCCAAACATTTTGATACTTTAAAAGCGGTGAATGATCTTTCATTTACGGTAAATGAAGGCGATGTATATGGATTTTTAGGACAAAACGGTGCCGGTAAATCTACCACCATCCGCATGTTGCTCACCCTTATAAAACCCGGCAGCGGCGAAATAAATATATTCGGAAAATCTGTACTGCATCATAGAAACGAAGTGTTGAGTCAAATAGGAGCAGTGATAGAACGCCCTGATTTGTATAAATACCTTACCGCTTACGATAACCTCTCCATTTTTGCAAGGCTAAGCGGATTAAAGGTTTCCCGAAAATTGATAATGGATCAACTGCAAATGGTAGGTCTCGCAGACAGAAGCAGCAGCAAAGTAAAAACCTATAGCCAGGGAATGAAACAACGGTTAGGCATAGCCGTAGCGCTGGTGCACAATCCCAAACTGATCATATTGGATGAGCCAACCAATGGCCTGGATCCACAGGGTATTGCAGATATGCGCAATCTTATCCTTAACCTAAGCCGGGAACATGGAAAAACAGTAATTGTTTCTTCTCACCTGCTCACAGAAATAGAACAAATAGCCAACCGGATGATCATCATTCACAAAGGCAAAAAAATTACAGAAGGAGTAGTGAGCGAATTACTCGATCCTTCCCATACCATCGTAGCACTGGAAACTACGGATGATTTAAAAACAATTGAACTGCTAAAGCACTCTCAATGGGCAGATCATTTGCAACCCACCCAAAAGGCTATTCGACTTCAAATGAACAAAAATGATATACCTGTTTTGGCAGCATGGCTAACGGAAACGGGTACGGGTATTATGGCAATTAATCCCATGAATTCACTGGAAGATTATTTCTTATCTCTAACCAACCCTGCTAATTATGTGGAACCTGCTGCAAATTGAATTGTATAAAATATCCAAACGGCCCCGAACCTATATCGCATTTGCAGCCATTACTGCTATAGTTGCAATTTTTCAATTTGCTTTTAAGGCAGATGGAGGTAGTTATATGAACCTGATGCTGCAAAGTGTGCAGGATACTTTTGATATGGATAAAAGCAAAGCCATCAATGGGTACTTTATGTGTTATATCATTTTAAACACATTGCTTATACAAATTCCGATATTGGTTGCACTGGTAGCGGGCGATGCTATTTCCGGCGAAGCCAATATGGGCACACTCAGGTTATTATTAACAAAACCTATCAGCCGCACACAGATTATATTGGTGAAATTTGCGGCTTCGATGATATACACCATTGGGTTATTAATATGGATGGCTTTGATGGCATTATTTGTAAGCCTGCTTATTTTTGGTGCAGACGATATGCTCATCTTTAGGGTAAAAGGAGATGAATCGCAGATATTGCTGATAACCAAAGATGATATTATGTGGCGATATTTTGCAGCATTTGGTTATGCTGCGGTGGCATTAACGGTGATAGCGGCTTTGGCCATTTTGTTATCTGTATTTGCAGAAAATTCTATCGGCCCCATTATTGCAACGGTATGTATTGTTATTGTATGCACCATAATAAGTAATATCAATGTGCCCATTATAGACAATACCATTAAGCCCTGGCTTTTTACTTCTTACCTCGTAGGTTGGAAAGGTTTTTTTTATATTAATACAAATGCCGACGGCGAACCTATAAAGGGCAGTATAGAAAACTGGCCTGCCATCAGGAACAGCCTGTATATTTTGCTGGCACATATTTTTATTTTAATCGGCGCAGCAGTTTTCGTTTTTAAAAGAAAAGATATCCTTTCTTAAGTTGCAGAAAACGACTCTGTATATATGAGTAAATATTTTTTTAATAAATTTTTTTTAATAATACAGCACTAATAAAATACCCAATGATAAAAATGACGAGGTACCTTTTTTTTACCATATTTATTTGCAGCATCAGCCTGTTGGGCAAAGCACAGGATATCAGTTCACTGATATTAAAGGCCAAACAAAAAATTGATAAAGTAAATGATTATGAAGCGGCAGCAAAAATGAAAACCAATGTAACTTTTTTAAAAGTTCCCATTGCTACTGTAAAAGTATATTTTAAAAAGCCCAATAAGCTTAAAGTAAAAAGTGAAAAAGGGATTTCTTTTATACCTAAAGGTGCGGTGAGTATTAATATGAACAGCATTTTAGGAAACAATGACTACACTGTAATTGATGCCGGAAAAGATAAAATAAATAATATACCCGTAAGAGTAGCAAGGCTGCTGCCCAATGATGATAACAGCGATGTAGTGTTAAGCACCATTTATATTGATGAAATAACCAACCTTATCCTTAAGGCAAAAACAACTACCAAAGAAAATGGTACTTACGAGCTGGAGATGAGTTATGGAAAATATGCCTCTTTTGGCTTGCCGGATAAAATCGTTTTTTCTTTTAATACCAAAGATTATAAACTGCCCAAGGGTGTAACTTTTGATTTTGATGATGGCTCTAATAAAAACCCGGCAGATAAAGCCAAAGCAAAAAAAGGCAGGGCCGAGATAACATTTAGCAGCTATACTATTAATAAAGGATTGCCGGAATCTGTGTTTCTGTAAGTGTATGCTGTTAGCGATAAACAACTTCTTAAACCCTGCCGGTAGGTAGGGTGAAAAGTGAAAAGTGAAAGGTGAAATCTTTGTAATGTATTACTGATTTGGCTGCTTTGTTTTTTGGGAAGGGCAAAACTGGTCACAGCTCGTCGGCAGTCAGGGTTTTTAAACCTTTTAAACCCTTGAAACCCTTCCATCAACTTTCATCCAGATTTATCCTTTCATCCACCGCATTTCTTAACACAGCAGCGCTCATTTTCTTCAGCGGGTTTTTATATTGTTCGCCATTTTCTTTTCTGTTATGGATAATTTGAATAGCAGTAAAAACAGCTTCCCTAAAAGAAGACTCATCTGCAATACCTTTTCCGGCTATATCAAATGCCACTCCATGATCGGGTGAAGTGCGCACTCCTTTTATGCCTGCCGTAAAATTTACGCCTTCGCCAAGTGCCAGAGATTTAAAGGGGATCAACCCCTGGTCGTGGTACATGGCAAGCACCGCATCAAATTTTTCATACTGGCCACGTGCAAAAAATGCATCGGAGGAGTAAGGGCCAAAGCATAGCATATTTTTTTGTTTGGCATCTTTAATGGCCGGACGAATAATCTCTTCTTCTTCTTTGCCCAGCAATCCCTCATCGCCTGCATGAGGGTTTAGCCCAAGTACTGCAATTTTTGGTTTGTTAATGCCAAAATCCTTTTTGAGTGATTCGTTCATCACCTGCAGTTTGCTTAAAATATTTTCTTTGGTAATATATTGTGCTACGTCTTTAAGCGGCACATGTTCTGTAAGTAATGCCACCCTCATATTTTCTGCCACCATAAACATAGCCACTTCTTTTACCTCAAAAAGGTTTTTAAGATATGGGGTATGGCCAGGAAAATTAAATGTATCGGACTGAATATTTTTTTTATGAATAGGAGCCGTTACCAGGGCATCCAGTTTGCCAGCTTTCAGTGCTTCTGCTGCAATGGTCAAACTTATCACGGCATTATTTCCGGCATCGGCAGTAAGCTGTCCGGGAGTAATGTCTCCATCTTCTTCCCAGCAGTTGTACACATTTACCTGTTTTGGGTTTATACGGGTAGAATCTTTTATGCTGCTAAAGCTAAAATTTACATCGGGTAGTGTTTTGCGGTAAAAATTAATCACCTTATTGCTGGTAAAAATTACCGGCGTACAGTATTCAAGCAATCTTGTATCACAAAAAGTTTTAATAATTATTTCAGGGCCTATGCCATTGGTGTCTCCACAACTAATACCTATAACGGGTTTATTTTGAGCAGTCGAATTCATATAATAAATGCTTAGTGTTTGTAAAATTACATGTTATTGCCAACATAGCTTGCCTCATGTTAAACAATCATTACAGTAAATTTTCTTTATCCTTAAGCAATACTTAAATACATCACACGTTTTAGTGCTGGCAGGTAATTGCAAACTGCATATTTTAATCGTATCAAATGCAAGGGATCATGTTTCGCTACAAATCACAACTGCTGATGGTATTGGTATGCCTGTGTTTTCTAAAAGGAAAATGTCAGCAGGTAGATGTTTCAGTTACAACAATTGGCACAGCGTTAAAAGTAACAGTAAGGCAGGAAATAAATTTTGGTGCATTTACCCAGGGCCATTCTGGTGGCAGCATTACTATCTTGCCGCAAGGCACGAGGATAACAGGCGGAGCAGTTGTTCCGTTGAATTTTGGATCAACTTATCAGCCATTGATATTGGAAATAGAAGGCCCAAAAGGATCAATCGTTTCTATGCTGGCAGACGAAATAACCATATTGACAGGAAGCAATGGCGGGATCATGAAATTGAAGCTGAGGGGTAGCAATCCTGAAATGCCATTTATTATCACAGATGATGCTCCGGCTAAGAGCATCATAAAAATAGGAGCTGAATTAATAGTAGGTAATTCAAAGGAGTCGCCGCCCGGGAATTATAGCGGTACTATAAATATTTCATTTGTGGTAGAATAGATAAATTATAGGTCCAATATCCAATAAAACCAACAGCTTGAAAAGCCAGAACACTTTCTGCTTAAACAGAAAGTTATGTTTTACTGTACTGCTTATACTTTGTATGGGAACTTTATTGTTGCCTGGTAATGTTTGTGCTCAGCAAGGAGAAGTTGAGTTTGACGAAATTATTGTAACACTCAAGGGCCAAAGTATTGGTACGGCAGAGATACCTGCGCTCATCATTGGCCAGGATGTTTACCTCCCGGTTACTGACCTGTTTAACTTTCTTACCATTAAAAATAATTTGTCTGCATCGGGCTATGCCATCAGTGGGTTTCTGTTGAATCCTAAAGATGGTTACAGCATCAACAGGATAGACAATCAAATTTATTATAAGGATAGCCTTACAAAGCTTAATAAAAATGATCTTATCTTTTCTTCCAACGAGTTTTATTTAAATGCAAAGTATTTTGGGCAGTCGTTCGGACTCCAATGTGTATTTCACTTTCGCAGTTTAACGGTTGATTTTAGCACAACATTAGAGCTTCCTTTTATGAGGGAGAAGCGGCTGGAGCAAATGCGCAGGAATATTACCAAATTAAAAGGAGAAGTAAAGCCTGATACTATTATTAAACGGAAGTTTGAAGCCTTGCACCTGGGTGCTTTGGACTGGAATATCACCTCTACACAATTTAGGGGAAACAACAATGTATTGGCAAGAGTTGGGCTTGGAGGAGTTATAGCCGGTGGCGAAGCAACTGCGCAGCTATTCCTTTCAGATAAGGTTCCTTTTAATTTAAAGAATCAGTTTTTTTTATGGCGTTATGTAAACAATGATAAAAAATATTTTAAACAGGTAAGTATTGGAAGGGTTAATGCCCCGGGCGCATTTTCATCAGTACCTTCTTTGGTGGGTATACAGATCAATAATACAGCTACCAGGCAAAGAAAATCTTTTGGATCATACCTGGTGAGTGATGTAACTGAACCCGGCTGGGTGGTAGAATTATATGTAAATGAAGTATTGTTAAATTATACTAAAGCAGATGCGTCGGGCCTGTTTTCTTTTGAAGTACCGCTCATGTACGGAAATTCGAATGTAAAATTTAGGTTCTATGGTCCATGGGGCGAAGAACGATTTAGCGAACAGATCATCAATATCCCTTTTACTTTTTTACCCAAAAATAAACTTGATTATTCTTTAACTGCAGGTCAGATAACAGATAGTTCGCAGCAACCTTTCTCCCGGGCGCACTTTTATTATGGTTTAAACAAACGCCTCACAATAGGTTCGGGGGTGGAGTATAACAGTGCTTTAACCAATCGCACAATGTTGCCTTTTGCCAATGCATCTGCCAGGATAGGGAAATCATTTATTCTTTATGGAGAGTATGCTCCAGGCACTTTGATTAAAGGCACAGGTAATGTAAGGTTTAAAAATAAGCTACAGGTAGAGGCGTTGTATATAAAATATGCTGCTGGCCAGCAGGCCATAAGAACCGGAAGTACACAAGAGAGAAAATTCATGGCTTCTATGCCCTTTAAAACAAAAAAAATAGTTGGCTTTAGCAGGTTGATCATTAACCATTCAAAGTTTTATAAAGGAGACTTAAAAACTGCAGAATTATGGATGAGTGCAACAAAGGGTCGCATCAATGCAAATGTTAATACCTATGCAGTGTTATTTAGCAGGCCCGAAATAATGAGCAGGGTAGCGTTAAATATTCCCTTGCCATTTAATGTAAGGTTTACACCACAGGTACAGTATAATTATCAACAGAAAAATATTGTTTTGATAAAAGCTGAAGCTGAAAAAAGAGCTTTTAAAAATATGGTGGCCACCGTGGGCTATGAATACAATAAGCTAATTGGATTATCCGGCTTTTTCATAGGGTTACGGCATAATTTTTCATTTGCCCAGGTAGGTTTTTCTGCCCGGCAGGTAGGTAGCGATGTTAATGTAAGCCAAGCCGCTTCCGGTGGTTTGCTGTTTGATGACAATTTTAAAAAAATAGCTGCTTCTGACAGAAGTAGTGTAGGCCAGGGAAGTATTTTGATATTGCCTTTTCTGGATTATAACTATAACGGCCGCAAGGATAAAAATGAACCAGATGTATTAAACCTGAATGTAAGAGTAGACGGTTGCAAAATAGAACGTAGTAATAATAAGGCTGCCATAAAAGTTGCTGCACTGGAAGCTTACAATAAATATTACCTGTTATTGGATGATAAAAATTTTGACAATCCTGCTTATAAAATAAAACACAAGGTTATTGAAATAACTGCCGAACCAAATACGGTGAAACAAATAGATATACCCGTATTTGTAGTGGGAGAGGCAGCCGGATATGTATCTGTAAAAACCGGGCTTGAAACAAAGGGAATAGGAAGAGTAATTGTACATATATATGATGAACTTAATAGACATGTGGGAAAAACCCTTACGGAAGAAGATGGTTATTTCAGCTACCTGGGTTTACTGCCCGGAATCTATACAGTTTATACGGATGAAACACAATTGAATAAAATAGCGATGCACAATATTGATGCACCGCTGGTATTTACTATTAAAGAAAATAAAGAAGGGGACATTGTTGATAACCTGCGCTTGGTTATACAACCCACAGCAAAATAATAGGAATAAAAAATTGGCATAAAATTCCAGTTCAAATACTTAAATATGCAATATATTTTTTTTTAAATCTGCAATATCTTTTAAATGAGTACGTTTTAGCTTTTTATAAACCCAATCATTATAAACCCAAATCAAATCCAAAAATTTAACGATGATGAAAAAAACACAAAAATTCTTAGGCGCAACGATTGCAATGTTGATTTGTGCGGTAAATGTAAACGCACAAGCTACCACAACAGCAAATGCATCTGCTACAATTATTAGTCCCATCAGTATTTCAAAAAGTGCTGATCTTAATTTCGGCAATTTAGCAGTTAACGCATCGGGTGGTATTGTAATTCTTGAGCCTACTGCGGCGAGCTCACGTATTTCTAGCGGTGCCGGTGGTGTAAGTTTTCCTGCCACTACAGGAATAGTATCTGCAGCAACTTTTGTTGTAAGCGGACAGGCTGACTTTACTTTTTCAGTAAACTTATTAAGCACGAGCATTCAAATTACTAACGGTGCTAATAATATGACTGTTGATAATTTTTCTACAAGTGCAGGCGCAGGTGTTTTGAACAATTTAGGCACACAAACAATTTATGTAGGTGCAGACCTTGCAGTGGCAGGCTCTCAGGCGCCGGGTGTTTATACCAGTGCAGCACCTTTTACAGTTTTAGTAAATTATAACTAAGCAACAATAAAAAAGGAAGCTGTATAATTTTTATACAGCTTCCTTTTTTATTATTTTAAATGGATACTTACCATTTATCTTTATGGCAGTATCTGTACTGCAATTGCTCTACAGATTATTTTAAAATATTTTAAAATGGCAACCCGTTTTTTGCATATTTCGCTTACGCTGTTTTTTTTATTAGCGGCCTTCTTATCGAAGGCACAGGGGGATTTACTAATAACTCCAAAGCGACTTGTATTTGACGGAAGCAAACGGGCCGAGGAAATAAACCTTGCCAATATTGGAAAAGATACTGCTACCTACAACATTTCGTTCATGCAATTTAAAATGGATGACAATGGTAATTTTATTGTAGTGAGTGAGGATGATAGCACCCAAAAATTTGCCCACAAAAATCTCCGTTTCTTTCCCCGTACAGTTACCCTGGCGCCTAACGAAGCACAATCTGTAAAAGTACAAATGATCAGGGCCAATGAACTTTCGCCGGGCGAGTACAGGTCTCATTTGTTTTTTAAAAATGTGCTGAATAAAACCCCTCTTGGCGATGAACAAAAAGACGTTCAAAAAGACGCTGGTATTTCTGTAAATATTAAACCGGTTTTTGGTATTTCTATTGCCACCATTATCAGAGTGGGCCAAACCAATGTAGAAGGTAAAATCTCCAACACGAAGTTCATTGCCGGTAGCCCTACAACAGATGCATCTATAAATTTTACCCTTAACAGAACCGGCAACATATCGCTTTACGGCGACTTACAGGTAATCTACATCGGACCTGATAATAAATCTACACAGGTAGGCATCATGAAAGGCCTGGCGGTATATACTCCTAACGCCATCAGAAATGTGCAGCTACCATTAAAGATCATACCCGGCCTTGATTACAAATCTGGAAAATTTCTAATAGAATACGCCAATCCTTCTGTCAAAAATTTAACTATTGCCCAAACAGAAATAGTAATTTAGCTACTCCTTGTAGTATAATTTTGTGTATTTAATGAATGAAAAATCATTTATTTAACACACATTCTCAATATTATATAAGTTTCTCCTCCATTTTAAGCCATTCTCTGTGGCTGTTTTACTACTTCATATTCGTGATTGCCACAATAATATTATGCTATATGCGTTATTGAGTTACATAAATCCTAACAAAATCCAAAAAAAGTCAAAATGAAAAACCTTTACACTGCATTTGCCTTATTATTTGTAGTACAAGCATCCTTTGCACAGGTTTCCCCGGCATATAATGATATGAGAAACAGGGAGATGCAGCATATGCAAGCAACACTTCGTGAAGAAGAGCCTGTGATTGAAGGCATAAATGGGTTAGATTATGACTTGGTTTATGCCCGTTTGGAACTCCGCTTAAACCCAGATACAAGCTTAAGTTCAGGTAAATATGTATGGGGCGCAATTACCACCTATTTTAAAACCGGTAAAACAAATTTTAATCTTATTACTTTCGATATGGCTTCGGCGCTTACATGCGATTCGGTTTATTACCATGGGGTAAATTTGGCAGCAGGATCCATAGTAGAGCAGGTTGATACGCTTAGGATCACTCTTCCTAATATTGCGGCAATTGGTACACTGGATTCTGTAAAAGTATTTTACAAAGGAACTCCACCAACTGTGCCTACATGGACTACTACTGGTTTCGTTAGAGGTGGTATAAGTAACTCCACCTCCTATATTCATACTCTTTCTGAACCATACAGTGCATATACCTGGTGGCCAAGTAAAACCAGGATAGCCTACGACAAATTTGATTCGGTAGATATAATTGTAAGCACCCCCTCGGCATTCAGGGTAGCAGCGAACGGCAAAAGAATAAGTGAGCCAATCAATGGTGTTAACCGGATAACAACCTGGAAACACAGGTATCCTATTTCTACTTATCAAATATGTATAGGTGTAGCCAGGTATATACAATATCCAGCTACGCCAACACTGGTGAATATTGGTGGGACCAATATGGAATTGTATAATCTGTTGTGGAGTAATCCTAGTACAGGCAGCCAGACTGCACTCAACAGAACAGCCGATATGCTCACTGTTATGAGTAATAAATTCAGCGACTATCCTTTTAAAAATGAAAAATACGGCCATTATACTTTTGGATTTGGTGGCGGTATGGAGCACAATACATTTAGTGGTATGGGATCTTCAACCTATTCTAGCGCCGGATCCTGGGATATCATAGCCCATGAATTGGGTCACCAATGGTGGGGTGCGTCTGTAACATGTGGTAGCTGGAGAGACATCTGGGTGAACGAAGGCTTTGCACGTTATAGCGAAGTAGTGTACCTGGAAGGCAAATCAGATGCAAGCCTTACAGTAACGCCTACCGAACACAGGCTGACCTATAAAATTGATGCCCTTGCTGCGAATAATGAAAAAATTTACCGTGCAGATACTTCTACGATGAGTAAGATTTTTAGCCCTTCCGTTTATATTTATGAAAGAGGTGCTATGTTTATCAGTATGCTTCGCAAAACATTGGGCGATACCAAATTCTTCCAGGCTTTACAAAATTATCAAACTGACCCAACCTTGCAATACGGCAATGCTTATACAAGCGATGTGCAAAGACACATGGAAGCAGTAAGCGGCCTGGACCTTACCGGAATGTTCAATGATTGGATGTACTCAAAGGGTCACGCATCTTATACTACTGCAAGGTGGAATAATGTTGGAAACCAGGCAATATTGTATTTATCTCAGACGGCTGTTTTAGCAGATAGTGCCCATTTTGATATGCCTGTTGTGGTGCGTTTTAAAAGGGCTTCACCAGCCGCAGATACAACGATTGTGCTGTTTGATAAATCACGTAACCTTTATCGGGTAAATGATGGAGTCTTGTCTTCTCCATCAGGTGGTACGCTTATACAGGTAACACTACCTTTTACGCCCACGTCTGCAGAGTTTGATCCATTTGCAGAGATTTTAGCGGAGCCGAATATTGTTTCAGGCACGATACCTACGATTATTAAAGACGCCGGTCTTACGTTGCTGGCTACAAAAATTGTGGATTTTACTGCTCAAAAAGAAAATAAAAATGCCAAGCTTTCCTGGAGCATTGATCAGTCATTTGAATACAATGCTTTCGAAATAGAAAAAAGTATTAACGGTACCGTGTTTGAAAAAATTGGTACGCAAACATCCGTGCAGTTGAACGGGGCAAAAAACTTTGGTTTCACCGATTACAATTTACCTGCCGGCATTGTGTATTACCGAATTAGAATTATAGAGAAAGATGGTAGTTCGTTCTACACCAAAATTGCCAGCATCAATAATAAATTCACAGAATCATTTGTTGTGTCGCCAAACCCTGCAACAGATCATATCATGATCAGTCATGGAGCTTCTTCTACTTTGTTGGCAAATATTAAAGTGGTAGATGCTGCAGGCAGGGTTGTAAAAACATTGGTCAAACAATCTATTGCGCCAGGCAACAAACTACGCATCCCGTTACAAGAACTGGCTGCAGGCACCTACTATGTAGAAATTGAGGGAGGGGAGTATTTTAAAGTAGTTAAGAAAATAACGCTGATAAAATAATGAATCCAATACCTAAGCCTAACAAATAACTGATTATGAAAAATGATTTTATTACTTTAAAGATTGCAAAGTATTTCGCTGCAATGTTTGTGTGTGCATTAATGCTACATACTAATATTGCTTATGCACAGCCTGCTACTATAACCATTCCCGTGGGTATTGGTAGCCCCTGTAATAATACCGGGCTGGATTCTCTCAAATACTATAACTATAATGATGTAACAAATGTGCTAACCCACCGGTGGAATTGTAAACCAAACCTTGCAGCACCAGGGTTCTCCGATAACCTTGCCACTATACAATTTAACCCTTACGACGGCTACTTGTATTATGGTCAAATAACTGTTGCATCAGGACAATACACCACCCATATTTTCAGGTGGCTACCAACCACCTGTCCTAATGGCGCAGCATTGGCTAAGTACCAAACTTTTGACAACCAATTAGTGGTAGGTATTGAATTTGACCCTGCTACCGGCCTTGGCTACCAGATAAATTTTGTGGATACCACGGGAGTACCGGCATTGAGTTACGATGTGGCGGGCAACGTGGGCACATTCGTGTCGGCTGCTATTGTTAATGGAAGGCCGGCATCTGCTCAATATGATGACAGCAATGACGATCTTAATTACAGCAGGGCAAACGATGTACAAGGTGTGAGCTGGGCGGCCCCGGTAAAAGCAGCAACAGCAGGTAATGTTGGCCAGTTTCCTTCATTGGCAGTTGTAAATGGTTTTCCAGCTATTTCATTTCACGATATAACCAATAACAGGTTGATGTATGTTAGGGCAACCAATGCCAATGGTACTGCCTGGGGTGTTCCTGTAGTAGTAGACGATCCTCCCGGAGCAATCAATGTAGGGCAATACACTTCCCTGGTAGTAATAAATGGCAATCCTGCCATTGCCTATTATGATGTTAGTAATGCTGATCTTAAATATGTGAGGGCAACAGATGCCGATGGTACAACCTGGGGCGCTCCTGCTATACTGGATGCTACTGGTAACACAGGCCAGTTTTTAAGTATGGCGGTTGTAAATGGCAACCCTGCTATTTCTTATTATGATGTAAGCAATGCTGACCTTAAATATATAAGAGCTACGGATGCTTCAGGTACTGCCTGGGCTGCAGCTTTTTCTGTGTCTACCATTAATAATACGGGCCAATACACTTCCTTATCTGTTATCAATGGATTTCCTGCTATTTCATTTTATGATGTTAGCAACCAGGATCTGCAATATGTTAGGGCAACGGATGCCACTGGCACAGCTTGGGGCATACCGGTAACGCTTGCCGCAACAGGAAACACCGGGCAATTTTCATCTTTAACTACTGTGGCCGGCAATCCTGCCATATCATACCAGGATGTTAGCAACCTGGATTTAAAGTACAGAAGGGCGACCGATGCTAATGGTACCACATGGGCAGTGGAAGAAACACCGGAAGCTGCGGGTAGCCGTGGTGCATATTCCAATTTGATTGTTGCAGATGGTAACCCGGCTATTGCTTATTACGATGCTTCTGGTGCTAATGCAAGATTTATTCGCTCTTATGATATTATTGGAGACCATTGGTTTACCAATAGCGGTGTTTATGACATGGAATTGCAAGAGGTAGATTTTGTTACCAATACACTAGGCCTATCCCGGCCAATCAATTTTGGAACAAGATATATTTACCGTCAAAGTGGTGACGTGGTAATGACTCCTGGAAGGCAAATGCTGGCCGCTTTTGATAATAAATATTTCACCATTAACTGGCAGGATTATGCCAGCGCCACACCACTCGTAGCTACTTTTATTGATACTTTAATACTGGGCAACGGAAATAACCTGGTAGGGTTGGCTTATGCCAGCGGTAAACTGGTTGGTAGCGTACGTGCAGGCAGTGTGTGCAGTAGTTTTCACAGAGAAATTGACATATTAACCGGGGGATTAAGTCCAGTTATTGCTACCGATAATTTTACTTCTGCCGATATGACCAATATTCCTACGGGTGTGGGTGCGGCTAAAAGATTGGTTTCTCACACCCTGGTTAGCCCGGGTACTTACGATATAGTGTACGAAGTTGTGCTAAGAAATTTTGGGGGCACTCCTGTTTCAAACGTGCAGGCCTATGATACTTTGAATAATATAAATGGATTCGCAAATAATATCAGTGCCTCTATTACTTCCTTTTCTGCACCGGCAGGTATAACAGCCAATGCAAGTTTTGATGGTAAAACTGCCGGCAATTTTAACTTGCTTACAGCAGGCAGTACACTTTCTAATATTCCTGGTCAAAACACCATCACAATCCAAATTACCTGTAGAGTGCGCAATATTGTAGCAGGAGTAGTTTATAATAATTCTGCCACTGTTTATGGAACCAATATTTTCGGCGACCCTTTAAGAGATGTGTCAACTAACGGTTCAAACCCCGATCTTAACAGCAACGATAAAACCGATGATGTAGGTGAGAACCAACCAACACCTTTGCTTATTACAGTTCCGGCTATTACACCACCATGTTCTATCATTACAAATGTGCTGTATACACAAAATTTCGGTACAGGAACAGGGCTTGTAGCTGCTATACCGGCAGCGGTAGTTGCACCAATAGTGTTTTTACCAACTGGTTCCAGTCTGTATGCTTCAGCCCTCACTCAGCCTTTGCCCGTAGAAAGATATACAGTAACCAATAATGCAAATAATGCAAACATTGCCAACTTTATAAACCTAACAGATCATACAGGCAATGCCAATGGACGCATGTTGGTGATAAATGCCGATGCCGTAAATACCACTATGTACAGGGCATCTTTCTTTACCAGTACCTGTAGTAATACCCAATACTCCTTATCATTCTATGCCGCCTTCCCGGGCAACGGGGCTTATCAAACAATTTGCGACGCCTTTGGCGGATTTCGTTACCCAAGGATCAAAATGCGCATACGGGATGGTTTTTCGGGTCTTATTATAACAGAAACATCTACAGCCGATATTACCACCGGTACCTGGCAGCAGTACGGTTTAAAATTCGTTGCACCTGCATCTTACAACCAGCTTATTATTGAATTGATAAACGATGCCAATGGTGGTTGCGGTAACGATGTGGTTTTAGATGATATCCAGTATGGAACCTGCGATCCCTCACCAATTGTGTCTTCTTCAGTTGCTGCCGGTTGTATGGGAGCATCAGCAACCTTCACTTCTATCATTACCGATCCGGGTGCACTTGCTGGTACAGTAGATTATCAATGGCAGGTGGCTACCACTGCCGCAGGTCCATGGGCCAATATTATAGGTGCTACTTCAGCAAATTACACAATAGCTTCAGTAGCTGCTGCAGATACTGGTAAATATTACCGGGTATTAATAGCAGCCTCGGGCAATATCGCAAATGTCAATTGCCGATTTGCTTCACCAGGTATTTTAATGCAGGGCAGATTACCATCTACACCTGCCACAAGTGCTGCCGCAAACAAAACGAGTGTTTGCCCGGGCATACCTGTTACGCTTAGCCTTACAGGTGGTACGTTGGGAGAAGGAGCATCCTGGAGATGGTATGCTGCCGGTTGTGGAGGTAGTTTAATTGGTACGGGCACTTCTATAAGTATTACAGCTCCGGTTGCCACCACTACCTATTATGTAAGGGCAGAAGGTTTTTGTAACACAACTATATGCCAGTCGGTAACCCTATTCATTACCTGCGATATTGATAAGGATAAAGATGGTATTCCCGATTACGTAGAAAGCTATGCTTTCCCTGCGGCATTAACCAATGCATTTAATGTTGGGTATGCAGGTTATAAAGACAACAACAACGATTATATAAACGATGATTTTCAGGCAGACGGCGACAGTGATAATGATGGTATTCCCAATTATCTTGATACAACCTTTCCTGGTAGAATAGACAGCAATGGCGATGGTGTAGATGACAGGTTTGATATGGATCTGGATGGCATCATTAATATGCTTGACCTGGATAGTGACAACGATGGTATCCCGGATGTAGTGGAAGCCGGCGGTGTAGATGCCAACGGTGATGGTCGCATAGATAATTATACAGACACAGATGGCGATGGATTGAGCCAGAACGTAGATGCAAATAATACAGGAGCAACTAACTCTGGCCTGGGCCTGGGTGCTGTAAATCTTGATAACGACACAAGGCCAAATGCCATTGACCTTGATAGTGATGGTGATGGTATCCCGGATGTGGTGGAAGCCGGTGGACCCGATGCCAATAACAATGCGATCATTGATGCATTCGTGGATGTGAATGGAGATGGCTTGCACGATAGTTATATTAATGCAACAGGTTTATTACGCACAGGTGCAGATATTAATAACGATGGCCGTGCAGACAGTTATCCGTTTAAAAACTTTGATAATGACAGAAGGCCGAATGCATATGATATAGACAGCGATATGGATGGAATTGTAGATGTGATTGAGGCTGGTTTTGCAGATGCAGATTATAATGGATTCATTGATGGAGCCATAAGTGCAGATGGATGGAATACTGCTTTGCATCTGTTACCTGCACTTAACCTGCTAAATGCTGATGGCGATGCTAACTACAATTTTATGGATATAGACAGCGATGGCGATGGCATCCCCGATAATATAGAAGGACAAACCACTTTAGGGTATAAATTCGCTACTAACCTTGATACGGATAATGATGGTTTAGATAATGCATACGACCTTGCTCCTTTTGCAGCTACTTTTGGAGGTGCAGGAATATTTTTGGCCGACAAAGATTTAGATGGCATTCCGGATTATTTAGATCTTGATACAGATTCTGACGGTGCTCCGGATATTACTGAAGGACATGATTATAATAACAATGGCATTGCAGATGAAAATGTAACGCCAATGGGTATTGATACAGATGGCGATGGCCTGGATGATCGTTTTGATCTGATTAATTCTGCTACAAATTTAAAAGGTACTTCGATTTTTATGGGTACTGGTGGCAGTCTTACAGGAGATCCTACACCAGGAACAAGGGCAACCGTGCAAAAGTTTGCACCGGCACAACCCGAAAGAGACTGGCGTTATGTAAGTTATGTTTTGCCATTGCAATACCTGCAGTTAAATGGGGCAGAAAATAAAAACAATGTGAGCCTTAACTGGGGTATAATATCTACCATGGCATTAAATGTTTTTGAAATAGAAAGAAGCACTGATAATATTCATTTTCAAAAAATTGACATGCAGTCTGCGGATATGCCATTAGATCAACTTAAGCAATTTTCAGGATTTGATAATATCAGCTCCATTAACAGTGATCTTATTTTTTATCGCTTAAAAGTGATTGCAAAAAATGGCCAGGAGGTATACAGTAATGTAGTGCTGATTAGAAAAAGCAGTATAAAAATTCCTGTAAGTATTTATCCTAACCCTGCCAATGATATTACATCTGTTCGTTTTTATTCAGAAAAAGAAACAGTAGTAACAATATCAATAAAAGATATTACCGGCAGGTTGGTGCACACTCAAAAAGTGAAAGCATTTAAAGGAAATAATAGCCTGCCACTAACCGGCTTATCTAAGTATAGTGATGGAGTTTATAATGTTCAGGTACTAATCGATAATGATTTGTTCACCTCAAAATTGATCATACAAAATTAAATCCCTCTTAAACTCAAACGCAATAAAGCTCTTCTGCAAAGAAGGGCTTTTTTGTATGCCTGATTATAATACCAAACGGAATTTTATTTTAGGCTCCCGATTCTATCCTGCCGTGTGGACACAAATACAAAAGGAACACGGATGACACGGACTGGATGGATTTATACGATTTTATATTTGTTTAAACTCTTTACTAACCCAGGAGTCAGATTTTTTAAATTGTATAAGCACATGATAATCGTGCTTCGCAGGATGTTGGATCACCAAAACAATCCTAATTTTTCTGCTTTACAGAAAAAATCTTTGTTCATCGGTCAAACCTAAAGGCCGGCAGGCAGGTTGATCCGTGTCATCTGTGTTCCAATTTTTTCACATCAAAGATGTGTCCACACGGTAGGATTCTATCGGGATGTGCTGACTTAAATTACTTATAGTTTTTGTGCGGTAGGGGTTTGGTAAATACCGATAGAAAAGCATTGGGTTGATTTATAAATCAAATCGGTACAAATTCCCTTAACCCTTTTTCCTGTAGCTTTGCACGCACATGTACACATTAAAAAAATCGCTGGGGCAACACTTTTTAAAAGACGAAAAAATTATACAGGCAATTGTAGCTGCTTTGCAGCAGCATCCTTTTACACAATTACTGGAAGTGGGCCCTGGTGCAGGAGCGCTTACAAAAGATCTGCTTGGCATTGCGGCAATAGAATTAAAAGCGGTAGAACTGGATGGAGAAAAAGTGGCTTACCTGCAAAAAAAATACCCGGTTTTAAAGGATAAGATCATACACCAAAGTTTTTTAGATATAGAAAAACCTTTTGAAGGACCCTTTACCGTAATTGGTAATTTTCCCTACAATATTTCTACCCAGATATTATTTAAAATATTAGACTGGAAAGATGAAGTGCCCGTGGTGATAGGCATGTTTCAAAGAGAAGTAGCGCTAAGAGCTGCCGCCGCACCTGGCAATAAAGTTTATGGAGTGTTGAGCGCATTGCTGCAACCATATTATGATATTGAATATCTTTTTGATGTACCTGCCGAAAGTTTTACACCTGCGCCAAAAGTAATGAGTGGGGTTATAAGGCTTACCCGCAAAACAACTGCGTTGAATTATAAATCTGAAAGATCTTATTGGGTATTGGTAAAAACAGCGTTTAACCAACGCCGTAAGACCATGCGCAATGCAGTAAAAAGTTTATTTTCTGCAGAAGAATTGCAGGATCCGCTTTTTAACAGGCGTGCCGAAACCTTGAGCATTGAAGAATTTGCTGCACTTACTTTCCGGATGTTGTAGTCAACCATTTATTTAAGAACCGGTAAAAAATAATAGTTATAATAAAACCGACCTGAGAACAGGCCGGTTTTTATTATTAAAACAAAATCTGCATTACTTATCTTTTCTAACATTCATACTTCTGTTAATGGTAAAGCCCATTGCAAAATTACCGTCTTTTATGCTGCTGTTATTTCTGGATAACTGATCAATATTAGAAGCGTCTGTTGTACTTCCAATATAAAACTGGAATAAGTGACCGCCTGTATTAATCTCTATTCCTGCAGACAATAAATCTGGGTTATAGTTTATAATGGCACCGCTTTTTGTTATGATATTTTCATACATATTAAATTGACGGGCATATTCAAAAGTCAGGTTTAAGTTACTTTTTACTTTATATTTTGCGCCAAGGCCCAATGAAAAAACTTCATTGCTGTTATTAGTACCATAAGGAGCTAAATTGAAATGAATCCAGGTGGGAGAAAGCTGTAACGAAAGTTTGTCAGACATTTTACGTGCAATCAACAATTGAGTGAGGTAAGAAAATTTATTACCAACAAAACCATTTTCCGGATCTTTTGCTGCATTTACATGAGCCATCGTATAAAGCGCAACTGATACAGGTACATTCTTAACGCCTGTTTGCTGACGAAGTAATTTTAGTTTAGCCCAACCTTCAAACTTAGAACTTCCTGCAGCCGCTAAACCAAGATTTAGAAAAGTGGTAGGAGAGTAATCAAAAGAAAGATAGGTATGTGCCACGCCGGAGTTAAGGCCAAATAATTGTGCAACATTTTGTGATCCTCCGTCTTTGTTCCAGATATTGCTGAAATGGTGAGAGATCATAAACTGTAATGCTCCCGGGCTCACAATTTCCGTCGTTTGAAAGTTGATGAGTTTAGTTGCATTAAAAGTAGCTCTCGCAAATTTCTGTTTGGGCACTTCAGGAGTTTCTGTGGAATCCTGGGCGATGATTGGCGCCAGGAAACCCAGGAAGATAACCAGAAGCAAAAATATTTTTTTCATATCAGTTGTATTTATATTTGATAAGATTGATTAATTAAATAGTTGTTGTTATTAAAATTATTGTGGTTGACCCTGTGCAAACCATTCGTTATATAGTTTTACTGTGCAGGAGCTTAAACTAAGCGTGCCACCGGGGTGCCCGCTATTACCACTGCTGTTCATCATATTTACCAGGGTTGATTTTGTTGCAACCATTTTAGCATAATCGAGGTTTGCAGCAATACCGGCATGGCAGGTAGATCCTTTGCAGGAAGTAGTATAAAGTGGTAGAATTTTTTGTGTATAGGTAATAACACCGGTTACAGTACATCCTCCACCATCATCTTTGGCACCTTCTTTAATCCATTGTTTAATCAGGCTTGCTTCGTTGGGTTTAAAATAAATTTCGCCCAGGCCGGGGTGAGTTCCTCCATTTACCCATGTATTAAATAAACCTACTCTTCCCAAAATGGCATCATAATAAATGGTATCGGCTTTCGAAAACTGGATGGCCCGCTGAGCCTGTCCGTTATTATGACAACCACAACCGCCAGCCACCATAATAGGTACGATGTCGGATCTGAACGATACCGTTGGCAGTGCAAGAATATCTTCTTTATTTTTATAACAGGACGACAACATGTAAATAACCATCGATGTCAATGCGGCTGTTAGTATGATTCTTTTTTTCATATATCTGAAATTTTGGAATGATTGTATTATTTATTGTTTGATGATGGTTCCGGTTTTTCTGTATTTAAATATGCCTGCATTTGCATAACCATATTTCCATATTGCAGGTATATTTGGGTCCGCAAAATACCATGCTTTAATAAGGGCTATTTCACTTGATTTAAGACCTCCATCTCCATAAGCCATATCGCCATGATGCGCAGCATTATAAATTCCGGTAAATGGATTAGCTACTATTATCGTAGAATCTATCCTTGATATCATGGTGCTGTTTGCGTTATATGGGTTGGCTCTTGCATAATAATCAACCAGTGTTACAGGGTTAGTATATTGAACAGTTGTATTACTTCTAACACTTTTTGGAACCAAAATATCCAATAGTATATCGTCATAAGTTTGTAATGGCCCCCTTGTACTTAAGGCAGAACGAGGTAAAGTAAGAGTTTTCCATGGCCTGAAGCTTGCAAAAGCAATAGAATCTGAATAGAATTTTTTCACACTGTCTTTATAAGCATTCCACACCTGGTTGCGCAATGTTGCATTGGAAAGCAGGGAGTAAGTAGTACCCGTGCCGGTTGTGGGGCTAATATATACATAAGTAGTAGTATCAGCAGTTGTTAAGGTGCCCAGCAATCCTTTTTTTGCCCATCCGCCTGTGGCAGTAGCCTGGTTATGACAATTTGCAGAACCACATCCTGTGCTTATAAGGTATATAGCAGCCGGTCTAAAATCAGCAAGGTTTGGTTTTTCTTTAGCACCATTGGTTATCCAGTTATAGATAAGGGTTTTATCTGTGGTGGTTAATTCATGATTAGAATTAATGGGCGGCATTGCTTTATTAAAATCATTGGTAGTAATGTAATCCCATAATTTACTTGTGGCAGCATTACCCGGTGTTACAAACTTCATTATATCTGCATAAGAATCAAATTTTGGGGCAATGGGGCCTCCGTGGCAATTTGATGTGGCGCAATATTCATGAACAATGGTTTGAACACTTCTTAACTTAATGATGTCATTTACATCTGGCGTTACATCAGTTTTGCTTATTGTATTACTCTCATAAAACGAAGCATAAATACTGGAATCAGAAGTGCCGGTAAAGGATCGGTCCAAATCTTTTACCAGTCCCTCATCCTTTGTGCATTGAAGCAGGGATGCTGATACAATTAAAACGGCCAGGAAAATGGAGGCAGCTTTTATAAATGGAATTTTTTTCATAAAAAAATTAGTTTACTTAGTTAATTTGAAACTGTATTAAAGTACTGTTTATTTAGAACTCCAAAAATATTATAGCACGGCTGACAAATTCATGACAATAAATTGACGTGAATATGACTTTTGTCATGTTATATAAAAATAATAAAAATATAAAATGAGTTTTATGGTTTAAAATAAAAAACGTTTGTTTTTGTGTGTGATAAATACTATCATATAAAAAGCTGACAATTTTATGACATTTATGATTATTGTCATAGAAATGTATAATTAAAGTCATGTTTTCAGGTTTCTGCTCACGATATTTTTACACAATAAATTATTCTAAATCTAAAATAATATTTTATGAAACTTTTTGAAAAAAGATATATTTGGGTAATAACATCCTTTATATTATTTGCAGGTTATTGGGTTAGTTGTACTAAAGACGACCAGGTCCTCGACGTTCCCGGATCTGTAAACAGTTCAACAGATCTTGTTTCTATGAAAGCTGCTGCGGCACCAGCGATAGATGGAACTATTGATGCTATGTGGGCAAATAGCCCGGTATTGGAATTCAGTACATCAGTTCCAGAAGTAACAGGCGATATATTCAGAGGCTATACAGGCAATATTATACCGGTTGTAAAAATGCGTTCAATGTATGATGCAACCAATATTTATTTCCTGACAGAATGGACAGATCCTACAAAATCATTTCAACGTGGCCCTTGGTATTTTAACCCAACTACCCAAAAATGGGCACAGGAAAAAGGCACTTTCGATTTTGATCCGGTTACCGGGGCAGTGCTAAGAAAACCTTTTTATGAGGATAAAGCCGCATTTCTTTGGAACATTAATAATTCTGTTACCGGATGGAGTAGTGCTACCTGTTACAAATCCTGTCATACCGGTTTACCTGCTCAGGATGGTTCAAGCCGTCACTCCACCAATTTTCCAACAGAAAAAATTGATATGTGGCATTGGAAATCTGTAAGAGGTGGCGTAAATGCAGCAAATCAAATTCACGACCAATACCAGGATAATACCTATCCTAACGGTAGAAAAAGTGATCCCGGAATTGATGTTTATCAAAATAATTCACAAACGCTTACTATCACAGGATCTTCACCTGCTGTTAATGTATCTGTACCTAAATATATTATCCCTGGAAGAACTGATAATAACTGGATAATGAATTCAGAAGTTGCAGCGGGTACTGCAAAACAGGTAACTGCGGTGGCTGCAAATGGTGTACTTACTTTAAGTGATGCTTCTACAATAGATCCAAATGTTGGAACCGATTATCAAAGAGTAGGTGCAGGGGTTGGCCCCAAAGCTATTGCTGGTGTTACACTTAATGATGTAGGCTATACTGGCAGTGCCGGTGATATAAGCTGTAAAGCTGTTCATACCGGAACAGGCTGGATTTTAGAATTCAAAAGAGCCTTAACTACTGCTGATAATGTTTATGATGTGGATTTCGCATCATTAGCTGATCAGTATTTTGGTTTTGCCATTTTTGAAAATTCACAGATTGCACACTCTACTAAAGCTAACCTGGTATTGAAATTTAAAAAATAGAAAGCCCCTAATTGCTAAAACTTAAAAACATAAAATGATGTTACGCAATAAAACAATAATGGGTGCTATTTTAATAAGTACTGCTGTACTAATGCTGGCAGGTTGCTACAAAGACAAAACAATTGTTTTTGATACCGGTGCCGAAATTACCCGGTCAGTAACTTTTTCCGGAGATATCACTCCTATTTTAAACAAGAGTTGTAATGCCAGCGGCTGTCATGCGCAGGGCGGAATAAAACCTGATCTTTCATCGGCCAATGCCTTTAATTCCTTAACCATAGGAAATTATGTAAATACAACGGCTGCAGAAAGCAGTTCGCTGTATCTATGGATGACGGGTAAAAAAGGAGCTCCCATGCCTACCAGCGGGGTTAATAAAGATTACAATGCATTGGTACTGGCATGGATTAAACAAGGCGCCCAAAACAATTAAAAAAAACGTTATGAAAAAATTTTCAAAAAATAATAATTTCTATTTTATACAACGCTGTTGTTTTACCCTTGTGCTGTTGTTATCTATGAATACAGGCAGCCTGTATGCACAGGACTCAACAGTGGCAGAAGCACCCGTTGCAAAAAAGTCCAAAACAGTAAAAAATACCTTTGGCAGTGCCATTATAATGGATAATCAATCAGTAATGGTACCAATAAAAGGTACACTTGAATTTGATATTCAGCACCGGTTTGGTACGGTAAAAAATGGCAAAAAAGATTTGTGGGGATTTTTTGCATCCTCTAACATCCGCCTTGGCCTAAGCTATTCACCCATCAATAAATTGTATGTGGGTGCCGGTCTTACCAAAGAAAGAATGCAGGCAGACTTTAGTGCCAAATATGCATTGCTTCAGCAAACGACCGATAATAAGGTACCGGTAAGTGTAACTTACTTTGGCAACGTGGTAATTGATGCAAGAGACAAAAGTAATTTTCGTGCAAGTGTTCACCGCTTCTCTTATTTTAACCAGTTGATTATTGCCCGTAAGATTACAGAAAATTTTTCTGCCCAGGTGGCACCCAGTTTCTCCTGGTTTAATAATGTAGAAGCCTATTTAGATAAGGATGGAGTGATTCAGCAAAAAATGGAAAATGGGCATTTTGCCGTTTCTGTAGTGGGCCGTTATAAAATAACAGAAAAATCAGCCATTACTATCGGTTACGATCAGCCGCTTACACAGCATCTTACCAATAACCCTGAGCCAAATATATGTTTTGGATTTGAAACAACCACCAGTTCGCATGCCTTCCAGGTTTTTGCAGGGAACTATTATGGCATTGTACCACAAAGCAACAATGTGTTTAACCAAAACGATTACAGGAAAGGTCAATTTTTGATTGGATTTAACATCACAAGATTGTGGAATTATTAATTTCCTGATTAGCCTGCTTTTTTATTTCTAAGCTTCTGCAATTATGCAGGAGCTTATTTTTTTATAGCAGTGTATTTATTTTTAATGATGCATTTTTTTATATTTAAAAGCTTAATTCATATAAAAATGGCCACTGACAATTTTATGACAATAATCATGAATAAGAATAAGTTTTGTCATACTCTGATTTAATGGCTAAGCCTATTTTTACTCAATAAGCTATTGGAATTATATATTGAATAATTACAATTATTTAAAAACAAAAACATGGGAGATAATAAAAAACCGACAGACAAATCCCGCCGCTGGTTTCTTACCGGTGGTTTGCTTGATACAGGCAATAAAATAGAAATGGTGAAAATGCTTACTGCAGATGGTAAAATAGTAGAAATCGAAAAATCGGTTTTAGATGCTGCTGCTAAAAACAAAAAAGCCACCAACCAGGAAATATATCAATGGATGGATAATCCGTCTAAAGACAAAATCTGATTGATTTACTCATTTTTTTAAATTAAAATAATGGTACAGGAAGAAATTAACGATAAAAGCAGGCGGAGTTTTTTAAAAACCGCTGCCGTAGCTACAGTTGTAACTGCAGCATGTGGTAGTGCAGCCTGTTCCTGCTCTTCCGCAAAAACAGATACGGCTGCTGAAGGCGGAAAAGTAAGACTCTTATCGCCGGATGGAGAAATAGTAGAAATTGACTCGGCTTACCTGAATCACCAGGAGCATATGGCCATTGTTTCTAAACTGGAGCAAAGGCAGGGTATTGCAGGAAAAAGATTTGTGATGGTGGTAGACCTTGCGCTGTGTAAAAATGCCCGTAAGTGTATAACCGCCTGCCAGAAATGGCATTACAGGCCCGAAGAAACAGAATGGCTTTCCGTTAAATTAATGAAGGACAGCGAAAAAGCTGCTCCTTATTGGTTTCCCAAACAATGTTTTCATTGCGACAACCCCCCTTGTGTAAAAGTTTGTCCGGTAGATGCCACTTTTAAAAGACAAGATGGGCTGGTATTAATAGATAACGACAGGTGTATAGGTTGCAAATTCTGTATGGCTGCCTGCCCTTACTCTACCAGGGTATTTAACTGGGATGAACCCGAAATGCCTATTGATATCAGGAATTTAAAATATTCTGCAGAAACAGGATTGCCGGCAAAAGTTGGTACTGTAGAAAAATGTGATTTCTGTCCGGACAGATCCAGGGAAGGCCTGCTTCCACCTTGTGTAGAAGCCTGCCCCAATGGTGTATTTTATTTTGGAGATGAAAATGAAGATACGGTTACCAACGGTTCTGAAACAGTCAGCTTTAGTCAATTAATAAAAGACCGTGCAGCATACAGGTTCCTGGAAGAATTAGGTACCAAGCCAAGGGTTTATTATCTACCGCCAAAAGACAGGCAGTTTCCTGTAGAAAGAGGATACGACGACCTGCCGGGGAATATTAAAGACAGGTTTAAGGATATCATGGAACCGAATAAAAAATCCTGATAAAAGATATATTAATGTCATTTAAAGATTAAAAATTATGGAACTCAATTCATATCAGCAGGAAGCATTTGATTACCAGCGGCCCAACATTGAAAAATTTGGGAAAAAGAATTGGATGTGGACTATTTTCTTTCTGCTTTGGATAGCAGTGGGTGGTTATGCACTTTATTTGCAAATTGCCAAGGGGCATATCGTAACCGGGATGAGAGATAATGTGGTTTGGGGTTTATTTATAGTAAATTTTATTTTTATAATTGGGCTTAGTTATGCCGGCGCTATTATATCCGGGCTGCTACATTTGTTTCATGTGTCATGGGGCAAACCAATCATCAGGCTGGCACAAATAATGACAGTGGTTTCTGTTATTGTGGGTCCGATATTTATTTTGTTATGCATAGGACGATTGGACAGGCTTCATCATCTGTTTATTTATCCAAGGCTGCAATCGCCCATGACATGGGATGTATTGGCTATACTTACTTACTTAGTGGGCAGCATACTTTTCCTTTATATGGCTTTGATAAAAGATTTTGCAGTATACCGGGATGCAAAAATGAACATACCAAAATGGCGACAAAAATTATATACTATCCTTGCCATAGGCTATAGAGGTGGTGCAAGTCAAAAAAGACATTTGATCATTTCTCAAAACCTGCTTGCCATCATCATTATCCCGCTTTCTATAATGGTAAGTTCAATTCTTTCCTGGGTATTTGGTATGACACTTCGCCCCGGATGGCACAGTACCATCTTTGGTCCTTACTTCGTTTTAGGTGCTTTGTATTCTGGAGTAGGCGTGCTAATTGTGGCCATGTGGGCTTACAGAAAAATGTATAAGCTTGATAATTATTTTACCGATAAGCATTTTACTTACCTGGGTTATTGTATGATGGTACTGGCTGCAGGGTATGGCTATTTTACTTTCTCAGAATATTTTACCAGTTGGTTTGGATCTGCCAAATGGGACAGTGATGTAATTGATAAACTCTTTAATCCTGCCGAATATGGATGGTGGACATTGGGGGCAAATCTTGTAGGAATATTAATACCTATTTTTATCGTTGCTATTCCTAAAACAAGAAAGCCACAATGGATTACATTGGTAGCATTTTTAATGATTATTGCGCTTTGGATTAAACGTTATTTAATAATTGTTCCTACGCTTGAAACACCCGCATTACCCATGCAGGATACCAGGATGGAGTATGTAAAATATGCTGCCACATGGCCGGAGTGGGCATTAACTTTTGCCGGTATAGCCAGCTTTTTACTGTTGTTTACTATTATTTCAAAATTTGTAACGGTAATTCCGGTGTCAGAATTGGTAGATACCAGCCATCATCACCATGCAGAACACGCCATTGAGGAAGACAAAAAAGATAAAATTCAACTTGCTTAAATATATTCAAATGAAATCAGTTTCAACAACACAAGCAATTAGAAAAACATTAAGGCACCTGGTATTTTTAGCAGGCCTGCTGATAATGTTGCATATACCCGCATCAATATTTGCTCAAACCGATAGTACAATTACAGATACTACAAAAACAGAAGAGCCTGCGGTAGAGCAGGAAGAATCATCCCTGATATCTCCTTCACTGGAATTTATTACTGTTCAAAAATCAAATAATACCATTGACCTGAAAGCTGCATTAAAAGCAAAAGTAAAAGGTAATTTTTACGTTTTACCCCTGATAAAAATTTCATTTGTACAGGTAACAGAAACAGAAGAAAAAGTGCTTGGCTTTGTAATTACCGACAGAAACGGCAAGGCAGTATTTAATGTAAAAGCAGATTCACTTTTAACAGACAAAGAAGGTAAATTACTTTTTAAAGCTGTGTATGCAGGCAACAAACAGATGGAGGCGGCCGAAGAAGAAGTAACAATAAAAAGAGCCAGGCTCGAAATAGTTCCTGTAAAAGATGATTCACTTTATTCTGTAACAGTAAAATTAATAGATATAGCAACAGGCACTGAAATACCGGTGCCTGAAACTGCTCTTGGGGTTTTTGTACATCGGTCATTTAACCCGTTAAAACTTGGAGAAGGTACCACAGATGAAAATGGTGAAGCCTCTGTTGAAATTCCAAAAAACCTGCCCGGCGATGCCAAAGGAAATATTACCCTGATGGCAAGATTAGACGAAAATGAAATTTATGGAAATATGGAAGCATCCGTAGTTCAAAAATGGGGCATTCCGGTTTCTGATGTTATCGAAAATCAGCCAAGAGCTTTATGGAGTTCACATCCTCCTGTGTGGATGTTGGTAACTTTTATTCTTTTAATGGCAATTGTTTGGGGACACTACATTGTCATAATATATCAATTGTTAAGACTTAGAAAAGAAGAGCCCCAGCCCACAATTAACCCAATAAAATCGTAACTTACACTAAATTAAAAACCCTTAAAAAATTAAAAAATGAAAAAGAAATTTTCTGTAATTATCGCAGGTTTATTTGCGCTTGTTATGTTGGCTTTTGTGCCTAAAACAACCGAGCAAAAACCATGGCCCGTTCCTGATGCGGCTAAAAACAAAGTGAACCCAATAAAAGGAGATGCAGCTTCTCTGGCTAATGGAAAAACTCTATATAACCAACATTGTAAATCCTGCCACGGAACAAAAGGTAAAGGAGATGGTACAAAAGCATCTCAGTTAGATACTGATTGTGGTGATTTTACCAAAGATCTTAAAGACCAAACGGATGGCGCATTATTCTATAAAACAGCCGAAGGCCGCAAAGACATGCCTTCTTATAAAAAGAAAATTCCGGATGCTGATGATATGTGGGCTGTTGTAAATTATATGAGAACATTCAAATAAATATAAGTTCTAATAGTCGATTGCTTGCTATTTCAAAAAAAAATGTTCATCTACCCCGCGTAGGTGAACATTTTTATTTATAGCAACATCCTTCAATTTTTACTGCCAAAGAAAACTGTATTTTTGCGCTCATCATATCAATGCTTGTTTATTATAGTATTTAATTTATAAATTTTCATGCCATTTACCACAGAAAATAAAATCCGGATTGTTACTGCTGCTGCTCTTTTTGATGGACATGATGCTGCCATTAATATCATGCGCCGTATTTTGCAAAGCAAAGGTGCAGAGATCATTCACCTGGGGCACAACAGAAGCGTACATGAAATAGTGGAATGCGCTATTGAAGAAGATGTACAGGGCATAGCCATTACCAGTTACCAGGGAGGGCATGTAGAGTTTTTTAAATATATGAAAGACCTTTTAAATGAAAATGGTTGTGGTCATATCAAAATATTTGGCGGAGGTGGTGGTACCATTCTGCCTGCAGAAATTGAAGAGCTGCATGCATATGGTATCACAAGAATATATAGCCCTGATGATGGAAGGAAGATGGGGCTGGAAGGAATGATTGAAGATGTGATAAACCAATGTAATCCTCTCATCACCCAAAAGAGAGTAATGGAAGCTAATTCCGTAACTGAAGGAAAGTTTGCAATGGATGAAGTAAGGGATATTAAAAAAATTGCAAGAGCTATTACGCTTGCAGAAAATGGCGAAGATTTTAGCAACTATATAGTTGAACTAAAAGAGGCTGCAAATAAATTACAGACATCTCAAAACTCCTCTACAGGTGACGGTGTAGCTCCTCCTGTTCTTGGCATCACCGGCACCGGCGGTGCAGGTAAGAGTAGTGTAACAGATGAAATTGTCAGAAGGTTTTTAAATACCTATTCAGATAAAACCATTGCTGTTATATCTGTAGATCCCAGTAAGAAAAAAACTGGGGGGGCATTACTGGGCGACCGGATTCGTATGAATGCAATTTCATCTGCAAGGGCATATATGCGAAGCCTGGCCACCAGGGAAAGCGATGTGGCACTGAGCCAGTATGTGCAGCAGGCCATTGATATTTGTAAAGCCGCCGGTTTTGATTTTATTATTTTAGAAAGTGCAGGAGTGGGACAAAGCGATGCTTCTATTTTAGATTATTGCAATGTGAGTATGTATGTGATGACGCCGGAATATGGGGCCCCATCTCAACTGGAAAAAATAAACATGCTTGATTATGCGGATCTGATATGCCTGAATAAATTTGATAAGGCAGGCGCCCTTGATGCATTGCATGATGTGCGCAAACAATACAAACGCAACCATGGTTTGTGGGAAGCTAAAGATGGAGAACTGCCGGTTGTAGGTACCATTGCTGCCCAGTTTAATGATACAGGTGTGAATGAACTCTTTGAGCGGCTGATGGAAATCATCGCTTCAAAAACTGGTGTTGAATTTAAAGGTCCGGTAGTGCATCATTCACATACAACCGATACCAGCAGCCAGTCTACCATTATTCCTCCAAAAAGAGTGAGGTATTTATCAGAGATAGCAGAAGGGATAAATGAATATGATAAATGGGTGCAGGAACAGGCTGCACTTGCAAGGCAACTGTATCAAATTACCGGAACTTTAAAAACTTTGCCGGCAGCTTCTGCAGCAATAGAAGAGCTTACAAAAATTAAAAACCAGCTTGAGGAAGCACTTAATCTCACCTGTAAAAAATTGCTGGATAACTGGGCGGCTACGCAAGACCGTTATAGCAAGGAATTTTATGAATTTACGGTAAGGGATAAAGTTATAAAACAGCCACTCCGCTATACCAGTTTATCTGGTTCTGTACTGCAAAAAGTATCGCTACCCAAATACAGCGACTGGGGCGATATTTTAAAATGGCAGTTGCAGGAAAATGTGCCGGGCGAATTTCCTTTTACTGCAGGCGTGTTTCCATTAAAGAGAGAAGGAGAAGATCCTACAAGGATGTTTGCAGGCGAAGGTGGTCCTGAAAGAACCAACAGGCGTTTTCATTATGTGAGTATGGGGCAGCCTGCAAAGCGCCTCAGCACTGCATTTGACAGCGTAACGTTGTATGGAGAAGATCCTGCGTATCGCCCCGATATTTATGGCAAAGTGGGCAACAGCGGTGTAAGTATTGCCACCGTGGATGATGCCAAAAAATTATATAGTGGCTTTGATTTATGCGATCCTAAAACATCGGTAAGCATGACCATTAATGGCCCGGCGGCAATGTTGCTGGCATTTTTTATGAATGCTGCCATTGATCAGCAATGTGAAAAATATATTTTTGAAAACAACCTGAATGAGGAGGTGAACAGGATTATTGAGAGCAGGTTTGATATAGAATTGTTGCCCAAATATATTGGTGTAGATGGAAATCCGGTTAAACAAAGTAAGCTGCCTAAATTAAAAACCACTACCAATAACCAGGCTCCCTCCATTGGGGGTAGCGGGGCTTCGTTGCCAGGTGAAAGCGATGGCCTTGGCCTTCGTTTGCTTGGCCTGAGTGGAAAAGATGTATTGCCTGCTGATGTGTATGAAAAGATAAAAGCAAAAGCCTTAAGTAATGTAAGGGGCACGGTGCAGGCAGATATTTTAAAAGAAGACCAGGCGCAAAATACCTGTATTTTTTCTACTGAGTTTGCATTGAAACTCATGGGCGATGTGCAGCAATATTTTATTGATAATAAAGTGCAGAATTTTTACAGTGTAAGCATCAGTGGTTATCATATTGCCGAAGCCGGTGCCAATCCCATCACTCAATTGGCATTTACATTGGCTAATGGATTTACCTATGTAGAATATTACCTTAGCCGTGGAATGAATATTGATGACTTTGCACCCAATCTTTCTTTTTTCTTTAGCAATGGTATGGACCCCGAGTATAGCGTAATTGGCCGTGTGGCCCGCCGCATCTGGGCCAAAGCCATGAAGCATAAATACAAAGCCAACGACCGCAGCCAGAAATTGAAGTATCATATTCAAACCAGTGGCCGTTCCTTACATGCACAGGAAATTGATTTCAATGATATAAGAACTACCCTGCAGGCCCTGTATGCCATTTATGATAACTGTAATTCTTTGCACACAAATGCATACGACGAAGCCATTACTACACCCACCGAAGAAAGTGTGCGCAGGGCCATGGCCATTCAGCTTATCATCAACAGGGAACTGGGTACGGCCAAAAATGAAAACCCCAACCAGGGTTCGTTCCTGATAGAAGAAATGACCGACCTGGTAGAGCAGGCCGTGCTTACAGAGTTTAACCGCATTACAGACAGAGGTGGCGTATTGGGTGCCATGGAACGGATGTACCAGCGCAATAAGATTCAGGAAGAAAGCCTGTATTACGAAACATTAAAACATACCGGTGAATATCCTATAATAGGAGTAAATACATTCCTTAGCAAAAATGGATCACCCACTATTTTACCTACTGAAGTTATCCGAAGTACTACAGAAGAAAAAGAATTCCAGATTATTACATTGGAAGCGTTTAAAAAACGCCACGAAGCTCAGTCAGCAGCTATGCTTTCCCGTTTGCAACAGGTGGCTATCAATAATGGAAACCTTTTTGAAGAACTGATGGAAACAGTAAAATTTTGTTCGCTTGGGCAAATAACAAATGCGCTGTACAGTGTAGGTGGTCAATACAGAAGGAATATGTAGAATAATTTCAACAACTTAATTTCTTTAACTGTTGATTTTTGCATGCTTTGTCATTCTGCTGCGCTTTGGTATGATTTTATAGGTATAAGATGTATAAAAAATAAATTATTATGGCTAATAATGCTTCTTCTAAATCTGATGACACAGTGATTAATGTTTTGTATAAGGATGAGGTAACTCAAAAAAAGATACATGATCACCTTAATAACGAATTTGATATTATAACAGAACAGGATATTGCCAATATTAATACAGGCATCATACAGGAAGATCATTCAGAGTTTATTGTTTTAACAGATTTACAGGAACTGCATGCAAATGATTCAGCAGAAATTGAAATTGAGGAAGAAATAGCAGACAAAACTGTAAAGGATAACAGGGAATCAGATGTAGAAACATCATGGAATATCCTGGGGTCTTAAAATAATTTTTTCAGATTAATTGTGTAAAGGGGATTTTCAACCAGCAACGCTGATTTATAGTCAGGGTAGGTATAAAATAATTGTTTAAAGCAAAGGGTTTCATTTTACTGAAACCCTTTTTTATTCTTCAGGTGGTTACAAAATTTATTTAGCATCCTCCATATCCATTAATTCTGTATATAATTTTTGACTGTCGTGAGTGAGTGCATCAAAGTTGATGTTAAGTTGTGGCAGCAGGTCTATCAATGTATTAATACGTCCTTCTGTTTGCATAAACTTATTAAGTACCACTACTTTTTTTTCCTGCAATATGCAATAGCCACTTTGAAAAGTACCTCTTTCGTAACGGATGATGTATCCACTGTCTTCAGCAATCTTTTCTATTTTATCTAATGTGTTTTGTGTGAATTTCATAATGCCCATTTCATACCCCAAACCCCTAAAAGGGCTTTTGGCTCTATTTGTTTTTATGCAAACTCACAAAAAAGGAGTTCATTTAAAAATAAGGTTTTCAACAATCGTTGATAAATAAAATCTTTAATTTCCTTCTCAGTATAAACCACCTGGTTCTTTAATCATTCGTAAGCCCCTTTAGTGGTTTTGGGTTTCTTATTTATTCGTCATCCTCACCACCGGTACAATCATTTCTTCCAGGCTTATACCTCCATGCTGAAACGTATTACGATAATAATTTACAAAATGGTTGTAATTATTGGGATAACATAAAAACAAATCTCCTTTTGCAAAAATAAAAGTAGAGTTTACATTAGGTACCGGCAATCCGGCTTCTTTCGGATCTCTAAAAGCCAAAACATCCTTGGGTTCATAATTTAAATTTCTGCCATGTTTATAACGAAGGTTGGCAGTTGTTTGCTTATCGCCTATTACTTTGGCCGGTGTTTTTACACGGGTAGTGCCATGATCTGTTGCTACTATCAGGTTTAATTTTTTATCTGCAATCCTTTTTAATGCATGATGTAATGGACTATGTTCAAACCAGCTTAAGGTTATACTGCGGTAACTGGTTTCATCGCCTGCCAGTTCTTTTAGTACTTCCATTTCGGTGCGTGCATGGCTGAGCATATCTACAAAATTATAAACGATCACATTCAAATCGTTTTGCAACATATTATGAATATTATCTACCATTTTTTGCCCATCGCTGTTATTGGTAATTTTAGTATAAGAATATTTTATATCTCCTTTACCCAATTTTTTTAACTGTGCTTTTAGAAATTCTTCTTCATATAAATTTTTCCCGCCTTCTTCATCATCATTTTTCCATTGTTGGGGAAATTGTTTTTCTATATCTATGGGCAATGCACCGGCAAAGATGGCATTGCGGGCATACTGTGTGGCCGTGGGTAGTATCGAATAAAATGTTTCATCTTCCAGTATGCGAAAACTTTCTGCAAAAATGGGCTGTATTGTTTTCCACTGATCGTAGCGAAGATTATCTATAAGCACAAAAAACAAGGGGGTCCCTTTTTCCAGGTGAGGCAATACTTTTAGTTTTAAAAGATTGTGACTCATTATAGGAGCATCGGTACTTTTAGGTGATACCCAGGAGGCATAATTTTTTGAAATAAATTTAAAAAACTCATTGTTGGCTTCCTGTTTTTGTGTGGCAAAAACTTCCTGCATTTCCGGGCTATCGCTTTTTTTCATCTCCAGTTCCCAGTACACCAGTTTTTTATACAGGTCCATCCACTCCGAATAATTAGGGTTGTCATTTAAAGCCATAAACAAACTGCGAAATTCCTGTTGGTAAGCACTGGTCGTTTTTTCTGCCACCAGCCTTTTATTGTCTATAATTTTTTTAAGGCTAAGCCATACCTGGTTGGGATTTACCGGTTTTATCAGGTAATCACTTATCTGGCTGCCAATAGCTTCATCCATCAGGTTTTCTGCTTCGTTTTTGGTGATTAGCACAACTGGCAAATTGCTATTAAGCTCTTTCATTTGCTGTAAAACCTGCAGGCCCGTCATACCCGGCATGGTTTCATCCATCAACACTACATCCACAATATTTTCCTTTATATATTCTACTGCATCAAAACCATTTGTTTTGGTAGCCACACTGTAACCTTTATTTTCCAGGAACATGATCTGCGATTTCAAACTATCTATCTCATCATCTACCCATAATATTTTAGCTATGTTCATATTTATTTTTTAAGATCAGTTGTAAAGTTTTTAGTATTGAGTATTTAGTATAAAGAGCCAAAGGTCCTAAATCACAAATCAAAAATCACAAATCATAATTCAAAAATCCTAAATCCCCCTGTTGTTACAAATTTAATTTATTAAATATGGGCTTTGTAGCTTTGTAATAGTTTTAACATATCAAACCAAGCAGCCTTTCATGCCTTTTCATAAGATAATCAATGATCCCGTTTATGGGTTTATAACAATTGATGATGAATTAATTCTTCAACTGATTGCTCATCCCTATTACCAGCGGTTGAGGCGTATTCATCAAATGGCCATGGCGCATCTTGTTTATCCCGGCGCTGTACATACCCGTTTGCATCATTCGCTTGGAGCGTATCATTTAATGCGCTGCGCTCTGCAGGAGCTTACCAGCAAGGGAATAGACATTAGTACACAAGAACAGCAGGCCGCAAAAATTGCTATTCTTTTACATGATATTGGCCATGGGCCTTTTTCACATGCACTGGAACATACCTTGGTAGAAGGGATGCATCACGAAGAAATTTCGCTTCTTATTATAAAGGACCTAAATAAACAGTTTGATGGAAAACTGGCAATGGCCATTGAAATATTTACAGATACCTATTCAAAAAAATTTCTTCACCAGTTGGTAAGTGGGCAGTTGGATGTAGATCGAATGGATTATCTTACAAGGGATAGTTTTTTTACGGGTGTGATTGAGGGTGCAATTGGCTACGACCGTATTTTAAAAATGCTTACGGTGCACAATGGAGAGTTGATGATAGAAGAAAAAGGAATTTACTCTATAGAAAAATTCCTGGTGGCACGAAGACTCATGTACTGGCAGGTATACCTGCACAAAACGGTGCTGAGTGCCGAGCAGATGCTTAAACGCATAATCAAAAGAGCCAAACTTATAAAAGCTACCTGTCATGAGCCATTGAATAGTTTTATAAATCAACCTGTAGAAAAGGTAACTTTAGAACAGTTTTGCAGCATAGATGATTATGATGTATTGGTAGCTATAAAAAACTGGAGCAATCATCCCGATAAGGTTTTGTCTGTTTTATGCAATGGTATTATAGACCGGCATTTATTAAAAGTTAAATATGCAGCAGAGCCATTTGAATTATTGTCTGTAAAAGAAAAAACGAATGAGGTAGCCGGCAGGTTAGGCATTTCTTATCAGGATGCCGAATGGCTGGTTTTTACGGGTGAAGCCATCAGCAGTACTTACAATTTTGAGCACGAGCATATTTATATATTATTTAAAGATGGAACTGTAAAAGATATTTCGGAAGTAGATGATGCCTTGATAAATGAAAACCTGAGAGGCAAGGTTAAAAAATATTACATTTGTTACTTAAGATAGCAATTTACCAACTGCAGCCAGCTTAAGCAAATGCCTTAAAGCAATTTTTTATTACAGCCTACGCTATATGCTAATGGCTAAAAGCTAATTAAACATGCAATTCAGTGCAGCTCAAATAGCAGCCATCATCAATGGAAAAATAGAAGGGGATGCCTCCGTAACGGTAGATTCTTTTGGTAAAATTGAAGAAGCTATTGCAGGTCAGCTTGCTTTTTTGGCCAATCCGAAATATGAAGATCATCTTTATACTACAAAAGCTACATTAGTAATTATCAATGAATCATTGCATTTAAAACAGCCTATTGCTGCAACTATTTTGCGGGTGCCCGATGCTTACAGCGCTTTTGCCACCCTTTTGGATGCATACCAGCAATTAAAAAATCAGCAACTGAGCGGTATTCAGGATCCTGCATATATTGATAAAACAGCCACCCTCGGCAAAAATGTTTTTATCGGGGCATTTGTTTACCTTGGCCAAAATGTGAAATTGAGCGATGATGTAAAGATTTTTCCCAATGCATATATTGGCAATAATGTTACAATCGGTATTGGAACAATTATTCATGCCGGCGTAAAAATTTACCCCGAATGTGTGATAGGTAATAATGTAACCATTCATGCAGGAACAGTTATTGGAAGCGATGGTTTTGGTTTTGCGCCCCAGGCAGATGGTACCTATAAAAAAGTACCCCAGATAGGCAATGTGATTATAGAAGATAATGTGGAGATTGGTGCCAATGCAACAATAGACAGGGCCACCATTGGTTCTACTATTATCAGGGCAGGTGCCAAGCTGGATAACCTTATCCAGGTGGCGCATAATGTAGAGGTAGGCAATAATTCTGTGATAGCAGCGCAGGCTGGTGTAAGCGGCAGTACTAAAATTGGCAACAATGTAATGATTGGCGGACAGGCAGGTATTGTTGGACATATCCAGATAGCAGATGGTGCAAAAATAAATGCGCAAAGTGGTGTAAGTAAAAGTATAAAGTTCCCCAATACGATAGTAACAGGTTCGCCGGCCCACGAATATGCCGCTGCCCTGCGCAGCCAGGCGCTCAATAGAAAATTGCCTGAATTGGAAAAAAGGCTTTCTGATCTGGAGCGTTTGATTAAATTACTTACTGCCAAAGAAGAAAATCCTACCACTACCTGACATAAGTTTCGGTATCCCGTAATTGGGCTGTAAGGTAGCAGTTTGAGTAAACTGTCTATCAGTCCTTTCTGCATTAGCAAAATCCGATTCTTTTCATACTTTTGCAGCTATGGACTTAAAGAACGGAGCCGAACAATTTTTTCAACACACTATTAAAGAAGAACTTACCATAGCTGGTTTCGGTATTCACACCGGGCAGGCGGTAAACATGAGGCTAAAGCCTGCAGAACCCAATACAGGTATCCTGTTTCAAAGAATAGATTTACCGGAAAAAACAATTGTAAAAGCAGATGTAGATAATGTAGTGGAAACCAACCGCAGTACCACATTGGAAGTAAACGGGGCCAGGGTGAGTACTATTGAGCACCTGATGGCAGCACTGGTGGGTATGCAAATAGATAATGTGCTGATAGAAATGGATGGTGAAGAAGTACCAATAATGGATGGCAGCAGCGAACCTTATGTGCTTGAATTAAAAAAGGTAGGCATATTTAAACAGAATGCACCCAAAATTTACTACGATATAACGCACAATATTAATTTTATTGATGAAGATAAAAAAGTAGAAATGGTGGCTTTGCCTTACCATGAATACCGCATCAACACATTAATAGATTTTAACTCTCCAGTGCTGGGGACGCAACATGCCGATCTGAAAAATATTACCCACTTTAATGATGAAATTGCATCAAGCAGAACTTTTTGTTTCTTTCATGAGCTGGAAGCATTGCTTAACAATAACCTGATAAAAGGCGGAGACATCAACAATGCCATAGTTGTAGTAGACAGACCGGTTAATGAAGACCAGGTAAAACGCATCTCAAAAATTTTCAATAAGCATGATGTAAAGGTTAGTGAAGAGGGCATTTTAAACAATCTTCAGTTGCGTTATCCCAATGAACCTGCACGGCATAAATTACTGGATGTAGTGGGCGATCTTGCGCTGGTTGGCTACCCGTTCCGGGCGCATATTATTGCCAACAGGCCAGGGCATGCAAGCAATGTGAAGTTTGCAAAAAAAATAAAAGAGCATATTAAAAAGAACAGGTTACGCCAGGATGTTCCTAAATATGATGTGAACCAGGTTCCTTTTTATGATACCCAAACTATCGAAAAAATTCTTCCACACCGGTATCCTTTTTTGCTGGTAGATAAAGTAATGGAGCTTACCGAAACCAGGGTGATTGCAATAAAAAATGTAACATACAACGAGCCTTTTTTCCAGGGGCATTTTCCCGGAAACGCTGTAATGCCCGGAGTATTACAGGTAGAGGCATTGGCGCAGGCTGGTGGTTTTTTGGCTATACCCCGTGATTCTGAAGATCAGTATGATACTTATTTTTTAAAAATAGAAAATTGTAAATTCAAGCAAAAAGTAGTTCCGGGTGATACCCTTATTTTAAAGATGGAACTGCTTCATCCAATAAGAAGAGGTATTTGCGAAATGAAAGGGACTATATTTATTGGAGATAAAGTAGTAACAGAAGCAATACTGGTTGCTCAAATTGTAAAAAGACCCAAAGCGTAAATATGATTAGTCCTCTTGCACATATCAGCCCCGATGCTACATTGGGCAACAATGTAAAAGTAGATCCTTTTGCAGTGATTCACGAAGGCGTTACTATTGGCGATGATACGCATGTAATGTCTGGTGTAGTAATTATGAGCGGCACCACTATTGGTAAGGGATGCCTTATTTTTCCCGGAGCCGTGTTGGGTGCTATCCCGCAGGATCTGAAATTTGTAGGAGAACAAACCTCGGTTGAAATAGGCGATTTTACTACCATCAGGGAATGTGTAACCATTAACCGTGGTACAAAAGATAAATGGAAAACCGTAGTAGGCAGTCATTGTCTTTTGATGGCATATGCCCATATTGCACACGATTGTATATTGGGAGATCATGTGATTATTGCCAATGGTGTGCAGTTGGCAGGTCATGTAGATGTAGGAGAATATGCTATCATTGGTGGTTTGGCAGGGGCACCACAATTTTCTAAAATCGGTGCTCATACTTATGTAGCCGGTCATACAGTAATTAATAAAGATGTTCCTCCTTTTATAAAAGCAGGCCGCACACCCATCAGTTTTGCAGGAGTAAATTCTGTAGGCCTGCAGCGCAGGGGTTTCAGTAATGATACCATCAATGCAATTTCAGAAATCTACCGTACTATTTATAATAAGGGGCTCAATACCACCCAGGCATTGGATATGATAGAACATCAATTGCCGGCCTGTAAAGAAAAAGACCTCATCGTTTCTTTTATTAAAGGGAGCAAAAGAGGCGTAATAAAACTTTTAGGTAAAGGAGATTTAGATGAAAATTAGTTTGCAAAACGTTGGCAAACGCTACAACCGGGAGTGGATCTTTCGCCACTTCAATTTTGATTTTGCTGTATCAGGTTCTTATGCCATTACGGGTGCCAATGGTTCCGGAAAATCTACCTTGCTGCAGGTGATAGCCGGTGCCACTACACACAGCGAAGGCAAACTGCTATATGATAAAAATGAAGGCGGTACCATAGAACAGCCTTATCAACACATCGCCATTGCAGCGCCTTACCTGGAGTTGATAGAAGAATTTACCGCCACAGAATTATTGGAATTTCATGCCGGGTTTAAAACACTCACCGCTCCCATCCGGGAAATACTGCAATCTGTAAACCTGGAAAAAGCAGCCGATAAACAAATCCGTTATTTTAGCAGCGGCATGAAACAAAGGCTTAAACTGGCGCAGGCCTTTTTTTCTAAATCGGATGTATTGTTTTTAGACGAACC